>OCVQ010000024.1_pt1 | contig 137604 bp, 108 predicted proteins | sample 1539061 | NCBI WGS metagenome assembly OCVQ01 (sample SAMEA3355526, study PRJEB22509) | marine metagenome | biome: marine; feature: river plume; material: water | place: USA | collected 2010-08-08 | depth 0.5 m | reverse complement strand
TACTTTCCTCTGCCTTGCAGCATGATGATCACCGTGTAAATCAATATTTTAAGATCTAGCATTATCGAAATATTTTCGAGATACAACAAATCGTATTGTAAACGCTCAACCATTTCATCTACATTTTCGGCATAACCATATTTTACTTGGCCCCATGAGGTAATGCCTGGTTTTATTTTTTGTAGTCTTTTGTAGTGTGGCGCCTTCTGCATAATTTGATCTATAAAAAACTGACGCTCAGGTCTATTGCCCACTACACTCATGTCGCCTACAAGGACGTTCCAAAACTGAGGAAACTCATCTAGTCTCGTTTTACGCAAATACTTGCCCATGGTCGTTATACGAGGATCTTCATCTTTGCTAAGTTGTGGGCCAGCTGATTCTGCGTCCACCTTCATACTTCTAAACTTGATAATATAAAAAGGTTTACCGCCAAGTCCTATTCTCTCTTGGGTATAAAATATGGGACCTTTGGAGCCCAGTTTGACGAGTACGGCAATAAGAACATAAAAAGGAAGTCCAAGTGTGAGAACCAAAATGGAGGTCACAATGTCGAAAGTGCGTTTTAAAAACTTTTGCCATGGGGGTAGCACATTCGTTTCTATTTCGATAAGTACTGCACCAAATACATTACCCATTTTTACCATACCCGCTAAATGCTGATACATATCTGGAATAATCTTTATAACAACAGATTCGCCATCTAAAAGTGAGACAATGCTTGCTATATCCCCTTTTTGATACTCTTCTGTAGCGATTATAACCTCATCTATTTGATGTTGTTTGATAATAGATTCGATATCTTTTTTACTGCCTAACTTCGGTATACCCGATACCGCTCCTTTTTCGCCGTTTACGTTTACAAAACCCTGAAAAAAGTGACCTTCAGATTTTTTTGCACTTGATAATTCCTGGTATATCTGTAAAGCATTTGGTCCAGCTCCGATTAAAAGTGTCCTAAAGCCAATAACGCGATTCTTTATTTTATTGGCAATGATAGACGAAAGTGCAATTCGAAGTATAGATGTAGGCAAGAAATGCAGTAGAAAGAGAACCGAAATACTCGTATAAAAACTGCGGTATTGTGCTACCTCGTCATCTAATATGAGTACAAAAAAGAGGATTAAAACCCCAGTTATACTTACCGTAAGGATTTGAAAAAATTCGGTTAACCTACTCTTGCGATAGACGTTTCGATACAAACCAATTAAGCTATATAATCCGATCCAGAACAATGGAATAGATAACATGCCTAAATAAAGTTTACTGTCATTCCATACGAATTGAAGGTAGTATGGATTAAAATCTCCATTAACAAAACACTTACGATAGACAAAGAAAAATCCCCACGCACACATCGCGGCAAGAAAGTCAAGTAGACCGTATTTTAATATGAGTTTAGTCTTATTCAATAATGAACCAATTTTACATTATCAATATAAATAAGCGGCGTTCCTGAGCTTGTATTGGTTTGGGCACGAATAAATGCTTTGAACTCAGCACCTGCATACTCTGGATTATTTACATCCTCTTTAAGACTTATGTAGGCTTTTTTCCATTGCATAATACCATCAGCATCTACAGTACTATAAAAATTCACAATAGGCACACTTGTAACTAAACTTCCCGTAATTGGATAGATACCTGTCACAAATTCTGTATTACATCTAAAATTTATCTCCAAGTATATCTCCTGTCCACTACGAGGCAGTTTAAACGATTCTACAGAACTATTTTCAAAAATTCGTAATCCATTTGGAATGGCAATTCGGCCACTGTACTTACTCGTGGTACCATTATATTCAAATACTTCTGCGGCATTTGATGTAATGTCCATAGTATCATAATTGGTAGTATTACCGGATCCTTGAAAACTCAAGGTATTATCTTCAAAATCTTCAATCCATGGCATTTTTATATTTTCTCGATAAACTACCACCGGCTTAATAGTATCCACTTGTGCAGGAATGAAATTATGCTGGATATCATAGGGTTTTAAAAAAGGATAAGCCTCACGTTCATAGTAAAGGCCATTTTTTCGAATACCAGCAATTATGGTAAGTTGCTTGGAGCCACTTTCGAGAATAGGTATAGTAGCGGGTAATTCAAAAACACCTATTAGTTTATTATTAGCATATACCCACGCATCTACAAAATCATGCGAATTACTACCAAAGTTTGTATTTTTTGTATCCAACACAAACTCCGAAATATAAATATAAGATGGTATTTGCTCTTCTTTATCACATCCTGAAAAAAGAAGCATAAAAGAAACAGAGCTCACCAGAAGTAAGCTAAAAATTATGCGTTGGTTGTGAAATTTCGTTCTAATTGCTCTTTTATTTTATCCGTCACTGACTGGAGTTGCAAATATTGCGAAATACCTGAAATGGACTCTATACTATTTGTAATAGATTGGTAAAACGAATTTATTTCTTTTTGAAGCAAGGCAATATAATCATCACTATCTTTTGATTGACTATAGGTTGTTTTTACACCCCAATCATCTCCGTCCCCTTCATAATCTCCCGTATTATTTTGTACGTTAAGTGACTGCCTAACGAAGTCAATAGAACAATAAGTGTTATTTTGAAAAAACTTTGTTTGATGAACTTCTTTATTAGCAATCTTGCTTGCCGATAGATTTGCGACACAACCATTGTAAAACTCTATTCTTGTATTTACAACGTCTGGATCTTTATGATAAACACCAACAGCCGTAGAATATATGGACTTAACCTCACCTTGACATAACTTAAGCGCCACATCTATATCATGCAACATCAAGTCATCTATAACACTAAGTTGGGTAGATTTTTTATTAAACTTAACATAGCGACTACTTTCTAAGATACGAGGTGTAATGTTATACTTCTCTAAATCCTGATAAAAATCGTAAAAACGCTGCTTTAAGCCGACCTGAAAAATAGTACCCGCCTCATATGCATACATATCCAGTTTTCTAATATCACTTTTTGAACAAAGGCTTACATTTTCTACATAAACATGCTTACCATATTTTACCACTTGGGACAGCACATCGAACGTACTTGATAAAATATCCAAAACAACTATTGCATCGACAAGAACCAGCAAATCACTCAAAGAATTAAAAACTTCGATATCTCGAACTCCATAGATATCATAGCCTCCAATAATTTCTACATTATTATTTGCATTAAAATTCTGTAAAACCTTTGGTGACAAATTACCAGTTCCTATAATTCCTATACGCACTATTTTATTTTGTTTCGAGTACGAAATAAGCTGTAATTTGTCATACGCTAAAAACAATGATATTTGTGGCGTATTAAAAACTAAACACTTGCTTACAGACTCCTACAAATTAAAAGGCCAGCGCACACAACTCGTAAACGAACTAAAAAAAATGGGAATTAATGCACAAAATGTGCTTCGTGCTATAGAAGCCGTTCCTCGTCATTTTTTCTTTCCCAAAGACTTTATAGACAAAGCCTATGAGAACATCGCCTTCCCTATAGATAACGGACAAACTATCTCGCAACCATATACTGTTGCACTGCAAACACAATTACTAGACATTAAACCTGGTGACCGTGTTCTTGAAATAGGAACTGGATCTGGCTACCAAGCAGCCATACTTAAAGTACTTGGAGCCGAGGTATTCACCATCGAAACCGTTGGCATACTATACAATAAGGCTAATGATTTATTTAGCAGACTAGGTCTGCAGATACACAGCACCTATGGCGACGGCTCATTAGGATTACCCAGTCTGGCTCCATTTGATAAAATAATACTAACCGCAGCGGCCCCTAAACTCCTAGATAACCTTACTCAACAACTCAAAATAAATGGAAAACTAGTAGCCCCAATAGGAACCATAGATGTCCAAAAAATGCTACTCGTAACCCGCACTGGTGATAATGAGTACCAACAAAGTAGTCACGGTAATTTTAGTTTTGTGCCACTTACAGGAATCAATGGTTGGTCGGTATAAAAAACAAATAATAAGTCTCACTCTAGTTTTGATTGCCGGCATGAGTAATGCCCAAGAATATCTTAAAGTACGAGCAAAACAAGGAGATGGCATCTCCGTATTACTTAATAGGTACAATTTAGCAGCCTACAAATGCAACGTTGATACATTCTTAGCCATAAATAATTTAAAAAGATCTGATCAACTACAACTTGCTAAGACTTACAAATTACCTATTAAAGTCTACGAGTACAATAACTCAAGCATTAGAACAACCATCAAATTAAATGACTATAACCTAGCCATAGAAATACAGAAATTTAACGAAGAATTAAGTGAGAATGGACTTCGCGAATATGATTACAGGACAGATAAATCACTTTGGGTTCCCATTCACATTTTATATTGTCCTAATGCAGACATAGCAAAATCAGGAATCACAAAAGTAGCTTCTCTTCCCAGCAGTGAAGACAATAAAGATCCTAGTTTAACAGATCATAAAGAAAACACTGAACAACAAACAACTACTGCATTACGCACTGACATTTTTCCCATCTTTGGTACTAAATACCAAAGTACCCCCATCTATACCAAGCGATTAGAAGGTCAGGTATACTACCTCATAAGCGGTCACGGCGGCCCAGACCCCGGAGCTGTTGGTCATAAAGACGGTCATGAAATTTGTGAAGATGAATATGCTTACGACATTACCTTAAGATTTGCGCGCAACTTGCTACAACATGGTGCAACTGTTTATATCATTACTCGAGATGAAGATGGTATACGTGATGATGAATTCCTAGACGCTGATAAAGATGAAACAGTTTGGTTTAATCAAGACATACCTCTAAACCAAGTAAGACGACTTAGACAGCGTTCGTCTAAAATTAATGAACTCTATGATAAGCACAAAAGAGAAGGAGCTACCATACAACGTTGTATTGAAATTCATATTGATAGCCGCTATGTAGATCAAAAAGTAGACATATTTTTCTATTACTACCCAGGTAGCGAAACCGGCAAAGACTTCGCAATAGAGTTATACCGAACTATTAAATCAAAATACGAAGAGCATCAACCAGGAAGAGGATATAAGGGAGTTGTAAAAAGCCGTGACCTACATACACTGAGAGAAACTAAGCCTCCTGTTGTGTATATTGAACTTGGAAATATTACCAATGAGTTTGATCAAAAAAGACTCTTGATGGTGAATAACCGTCAAGCTATAGGAAACTGGTTAACTCAAGGTGTACTTTCTAAGTACGGATCGTAGCATCGTTTTTCAACGGCACTAGTTGAATAACAAATATTTATTGATAAAAGCCTGCTAAGCAATAATTAATCTATCTGCAAGACGGCCATAAAGGCGCTTTGCGGTATTTCAACATTACCTACTTGACGCATTCTTTTCTTACCTTTCTTTTGTTTTTCGAGCAGTTTTCGTTTTCGGGAAATATCACCACCATAACATTTAGCCGTTACATCTTTACGCATCGCACGAATGTTTTCTCTAGAAATAACCTTCGCTCCGATAGCTGCTTGAATAGGTATCTCAAATTGGTGACGAGGTATTAGATCTCTTAGTTTTTCACAAATCCGCTTGCCAAAGTAGTATGCTTTATCTCTGTGTATTACTGCACTAAGAGCATCAACTACTTTTGCATTTAAAAGTATATCTAGCTTTACTAGGTGTGACATTCTGTAATCTATAGGATGGTAATCAAAACTAGCATAACCTCGGCTAATGCTTTTTAGCTTGTCGTAAAAATCAAAAACAACCTCAGCCATTGGCATTTCAAAGGATAACTCTACCCTATTGCTTGTTAGGTATACTTGATTTTTTAAAATACCTCGTTTCTCTATACATAAAGACATAATTGCACCTACATAATCGCCCGCCGTAATTATTTGAGCACTGATATATGGTTCTTCTATTCTATCTAAGTAGTTCGGATCTGGTAGATCCGTAGGATTATTAACGATAACAATTGTCTCACTGTCTTTTTTGAGATACGCGTGGTAACTAACGTTAGGAACTGTAGTTATTACCGTCATACCAAACTCACGCTCTAATCGCTCTTGAATAATTTCCATATGAAGCATTCCCAAAAACCCACAACGGAATCCAAAACCAAGGGCTGCCGAACTCTCTGGCTCAAAAACCAAACTTGCATCATTCAGTTGTAACTTACCCATGGAATCTCTAAGTTCTTCAAAATCTTCGGTATCAACTGGATAAATCCCTGCAAAAACCATTGGTTTTACATCTTCAAAACCGTCGATAGCTATTTCTGTAGGATTATTGGTAATGGTAATTGTATCTCCAACTTTTACTTCTTTGGCTTCCTTTATACTACAAATAATGTAACCCACATCTCCCGTTTTTACGGTCTGACGAATCTCTTGGTTCAGTTTAAGTACTCCAATTTCTTCTGCATAATAAGAATGACCTGTATTCATAAACTTAATATGATCACGCTTATTTAGCTCGCCGTCCATAATTCGGTAGTAAGCAATAATGCCTCTAAAAGGATTAAACACAGAATCAAAAATAAGTGCTTTAAGTGGAGCCTTAGGATCTCCTTTCGGTGGTGGAATTCGGTCTAATATCGCAGTTAAGATATCTTGTACTCCCAAACCTGTTTTGCCACTTGCAGGAATAATATCACTTCTGTCACACAATATCAACTCTTCTATCTGGTCTTTCACCTCTTCTGGCATAGCACCAGGCAAATCCATCTTATTCAGAATAGGGATTATTGTAAGTTCATGATCCAGTGCCAAGTAAAGATTAGATATAGTTTGTGCTTGGATTCCCTGTGCAGCGTCTACAATAAGCAAAGCGCCTTCACATGCAGCTATACTTCTACTTACCTCATAGCTAAAATCAACGTGACCTGGGGTGTCTATCAAGTTAAGGATATAATCTACACCATCTCGGTTGTATTTCATTTGAATAGCGTGGGACTTTATAGTAATACCACGCTCACGCTCGATATCCATATCGTCAAGCGTCTGCTCCTTCATGTCACGATCACTTACAGTACCTGTTGTTTGCAGAAGTCTATCGGCTAAGGTGCTCTTACCGTGGTCTATGTGAGCTATTATACAAAAATTACGGATGTTCTCCATTCAGCTTGCAAAAGTAGTTTTTTTAGCCTTTCACAAAGCAGTGAATTTAGAGTATTCGCGGAACCCTATTCTTACCTAAATCGGTTTCTCTTAACTAGTGTTTGATTCACCCTAACTATTTTTTCAAGTAAAGATGTATAAATATGAACCACTAAATCATTCACTGATTAGAAGAAAATTAAACCAACTTGCTCCTATTTAATGAATAATTTTACTTTTGCAGGCTTTAAACAAAACAAGCAGAAATAGTAAATTTTAAAATTCATGGAAAAAATGATGATTTATATGCCAATACTTATGGCCGTTCTAGGCCTTATTTATATGGTAATTAAAAGAAATTGGGTGTTGAAACAGGACGCTGGAGACGGCAAAATGAAAGAGATCGCGGATTATATCTACGAAGGAGCACTTGCTTTCTTGAAAGCAGAATACCGTCTTCTTACATTTTTTGTGATTGGAGCATCTGTTGTACTCGCAGCAGTAGCATTTTTTGTACCAACCACTCATTACCTCATCATACCTGCATTTATTATCGGGGCTGTATTCTCTGCTTTGGCAGGTAACATGGGTATGAAAATAGCAACTAAAACTAACGTAAGAACTACGCAAGCAGCTAAAACAAGTTTACCAAACGCGCTTAAAGTATCTTTTGGTGGCGGAACTGTTATGGGTCTTGGCGTTGCTGGACTCGCTGTATTGGGTCTCACCTTATTGTTTATCGGTTTCTTTAACTTTTTTATGGGTGGTGTTTGGACAAACACTACTGATATGACTATCGTACTTGAAACACTAGCCGGATTCTCTTTAGGAGCTGAGTCAATCGCATTGTTTGCGCGTGTAGGTGGCGGTATTTATACAAAAGCTGCTGACGTTGGTGCTGACTTAGTTGGTAAAGTAGAAGCAGGTATTCCAGAAGACGATCCTCGTAACCCTGCAACTATTGCAGATAACGTAGGAGATAACGTAGGAGATGTTGCAGGTATGGGTGCTGATTTATTTGGTTCTTATGTAGCTACAGTTCTTGCTGCTATGGTTTTGGGTAATTATGTTATCACAGACATGGGTGGATCTATACAAGACGCATTCGGTGGTATTGGCCCAATACTATTACCTATGGCTATAGCCGGTGCAGGTATTATTATTTCAATAATTGGCACTTTCTTAGTGAAAATATCTAGCAACGACGCCAAAGAAAATGAAGTTCAAAAAGCCTTGAATATAGGAAACTGGACATCAATCGCTTTAGTTGCTGTTGCTTGTTACGGATTAGTTACTTGGATGCTTCCAGCAACTATGGATATGAATTTCTTTGGTGAAGGATTAAAAAAAATATCTTCAATGAGAGTTTTCTTTGCAACATTAGTAGGATTAGTTGTAGGAGCAGGTATCTCTTCTTTTACAGAATATTACACTGGACTTGGTAAACCTCCAATTCTTAAAATAGTACAACAATCGAGCACTGGCGCTGGAACCAACATTATTGCTGGTTTAGCTACTGGTATGATTTCTACTTTCTCTTCTGTACTTTTATTTGCTGCTGCTATATGGGCATCATATGCGTTTGCAGGTTTTTATGGTGTTGCACTTGCAGCTTCTGCTATGATGGCAACTACCGCAATGCAGTTAGCCATTGATGCTTTTGGACCAATATCTGACAACGCCGGTGGAATAGCTGAGATGAGTGAGCAAGAGCCTATCGTTAGAGAAAGAACAGATATTTTGGATTCAGTTGGTAATACAACTGCAGCAACAGGAAAAGGATTTGCTATTGCTTCGGCAGCACTTACTTCACTAGCCTTATTTGCTGCCTATGTTACATTTACAGGTATCGATGGCATCAATATATTTAAAGCACCCGTTCTTGCTATGCTATTTGTTGGAGCTATGATTCCCGTTGTTTTCTCAGCACTTGCTATGAATGCAGTAGGTAAAGCTGCCATGGAAATGGTGGAAGAAGTGAGACGTCAGTTTAGAGAAATTCCAGGTATCATGGAAGGTACAGGAAAACCTGAATACGGTAAATGTGTAGATATTTCTACCAAAGCTTCACTCAAGGAAATGATGTTACCAGGTATTTTAACTATTGGTTTCCCAATAGCTGTAGTGCTTGTGGGCAAATTGGTATACGGCGACAACAACATGCTAGTAGCAGAGATGTTAGGAGGTTATATGGCTGGAGTTACCGTTTCTGGTGTTCTTTGGGCAATATTCCAAAACAATGCTGGTGGCGCTTGGGACAATGCTAAAAAATCTTTTGAGGCAGGTGTTATGATTAATGGTGAAATGACGTATAAAGGTTCTGATGCGCACAAAGCAGCAGTAACTGGAGATACTGTAGGTGATCCATTCAAAGACACTTCAGGTCCATCAATGAATATCCTTATAAAATTAACTTGTCTAATTGGCTTGGTTATTGCACCTATTTTAGGTGGAGTACACGGTGACTCAGGTAAAAAAGCTTGCTGCAGTGAAGAAGCAATGGAAGCTCATATCGCAATGTGCGACAAAAATGTAACTAATCATACCGATTGTTGCAAATACGAAGAAGGTACTAAAAAAGCTTGTTGCGATAAAAAAGAAGCAGCTAACCATAGCACCATTGCACCTCTCGAACAACAAACTACTACTGTAGAAATAGACAATACAGAAGATCAAGACTAAAAAAAAGAACAATTGAACCAGCTAATTTCTCATAAACGCAAATTGAGTAAGACTTACTTAATTTGGGTTAAGGGGTTAGCTGGTTTTTTATTGCTTATAGTTACCTCCTCATTTCAAGGGAAATTAGAGGTAATAAACAGCTATTCAAACTACCTAGTTCACGACAAGGAAGATGGCAAAAGACTCGTAACACTTCAGTCTGACGAATTTAGAGCTTACAGTGCTAAATTTCACCGTCAGCTAAAATATGATGATGGACATGACACCATTTCACCTAAAATCCTAAGCCACGCACTTAGAGGTTACTTGTTTTTAAAACATACCGAAGAGTTAGCCTCAGACCAATACCTGACCATCATTGACTTTACACTTTTTTGCAATAAAAAAAGACTTTGGGTTATTGATATGGAGACTAAAAAAGTAGTCTTCAATGAATTAGTTGCTCATGGTGCCCAAACCGGTGAAGAGTATGCGAAGTCCTTTAGCAATAAGTATGGAAGTAATAAAAGCTCATTGGGTTTTTATACTACTGGCGGAACTTATTTCGGGAGTAATAATCTTTCGCTGAAACTAAATGGATTAGAAGCTAAATTTAACACTAACGCATTTGCAAGAGGAATAGTGATACACGGTGCAAGTTATGTGAATGAAGACCTTGTAAAACGAAAAGAACGTATTGGAAGAAGCTATGGATGTCCAGCGGTTTCTCAAAAAATAAATACACGTCTAGTCAATACTATAAAAGGAGGAAATTGCCTATTCATATACTCTCCTATCGTAGAATATTTGCAAAACTCAGACATAATGAATGCTAATCTCTACATCACTGTGGATGAGTTAGGCATTTAATTGAATACTTTTATGTAAACTTTGTTAAAGTTTTATGAAAAGCTTCCAAATAGCATTAGCTGCAGCATTTTTTGCAATTCTGGCATTTTCTTCTTGTCAAAAAGAGGCAAAAATAGGTAAACACAGTATTATTCTAACCCAAGATTCATTCACTTACTACCTTGAAAATCAATTTAGTAGATGGACTGTACTTGTATGTCAGGACCAATTACAATTCATGGATACCTTGCAATCTTTTTATCGTGACAGGGGATATACGCCACTACATTGGGATGTTTTAATGGGAGACTCTACAGCATGGAATGAACTAGAGTCGACCTTTTCCTTTAGCGAAACACATGGGATGGATGCACGATATTATTATCTCCCTTTGGTCAGTTATTACAAGGCGAAAGCAGCTAATTATAGCAGTTCTGATAGTATTTATCGCGTATACGCTGAGTTAGAACTGATTATATCCAATAGTCTACTGAGAATGTATAAAGACATTGCAAACGGCAGAAGCAGTCCGATAAAAGTGTATGGTTATACTTACATGTTACCTCGAAATAATTGGAAATCAATGAAATTTTATGACTTTTTAAACGAGCCAAATAAAATTGGCATGATTGAGGAAATTCATAAAAACGATACAACCTACCAAGAACTCCAAAAATTACTTAAGCTATATCAACATAGAAAGAAAATTGAAATATCATCTTCCATAGACTTTGGAGATTACCCAAAATTAGCCTTAGGTGACTCTGCACCAGTAATAGGAAAACTTATCACCAAACTAAAACAGCGAAATATGCCAGACTCTAGTGTACGATCACTTCAAAACACTAATGTTTTTACAAAGGAGCTGGATAGAATTATAAAAATAATTCAAGCTAAAAATAATCTTACTCCAGACGGTATCATGGGATACAAAACCTATAAAATAGTAAACACCACTCATACCAATAAGATAGACCAGGTAAAAGCAAATATGGAACGTCAACGATGGTTTACCAAACCGCAAGAAAAACCCTACGTTTACATTAATCTTCCACAATATATAGTGGAAATGCATGGGCCAGATAGCGGAATGGAGATGAAAGTGTGTATTGGCAAAAATCTGCCAGATAATTACGACGCCATGGTTAAAGAATACAGCGATAGTGGCTGGCTATATAAACTGCCTAAAAACATGGAAACCCCGCAAATAGCCAGTGAAATAACTTATGCTGTGCTCAATCCCACGTGGACAGTTCCCAATAGTATTGTTACCCGAGAAATGTGGCCTATGCTACTTTCTGAGCCTCATTACTTGCGTAAGAATGGATACAAAGTGACGCATAACGGCAAAGAAATTAATAGCGATACCATAAAATGGAGCAGAATGAGTAAAACCAGCATCCCATACAAAATAGTAGAACAGCCCGGACCCAACAATTCACTGGGCACCGTAAAGTTTTTATTCAGTAATCCGTTTTTTATTTATCTGCATGACACTCCATCTAAGGCCGCTTTTGAAAAGACGCAACGGGCCGTAAGTCACGGTTGTGTGCGACTTGAAAAACCACAAGAATTTGGAGAATTTTTAATGCAAAATTCTACCAAATACGACGCAGACGATTTTAGAGTTATGATGGGCTACCCACCCAGAGATACCGCACGATTAAAAAAATGGGACCCAAAAGATTCAACAGCGACGATCCGAAAAATTACAAAAACGGCCAATGTTAATCTAAATAAACCAATGCCTCTTTACCTAGATTATAGAACACTTTATTATGATCGTAACTGGCAATTACACTTTGCATATGACATATATGACCAGAACCGTCTCATACTCAAAGAAATGGATCGAATGTAAAAAAGGCCCATCTAGCAATTACGATCAGGGCCCAACTAAAAGCTAAATTTCCAAAATTTTCGAATAACGTCTTGTTTGATTTCCTTATACTTTTCCAATCAGAATACCAACAGAAACAGTTCTTAAATCAGGACCTAGATTTTCTTTAAACATACTTTTTGGGAAATACTTACCAAACAACACAACATCCTTGTATCCAAATTGCACTTCATAACCCAGTCTGAACTGCTCTAAGTTAAAATCATCTTCCTTCTTATTTTTCTTTTTACCATTATCTTTCCATACTTGTTTTTGATAGCTACCTATTAAGTAACCGAAATTTGCACCGCCAGATATATATACATAGTCATGATTATTTTTAGGACTTAGTTTAAGGTTAAGCAATAGCGGCATTGTCACATACTGTGTTACTAACTTATTCCTCTTGTAGTTATTTTTACTAATACTAGTTACTAAGGGTGAAGTTGGTGCCCCTAAAATAGGCACATCTAAATCTACATTTTCGTTAAATCGATAATTATTAATGTCTATACCTAATCCATATACTAAACGTATATTTTCTTTATATATATTCATTGCTTGGGTTACTATTTGCCAATCAACATTGATTGATTTTCCAGCATCAATGGTCATATCAGCATAATTGGCATCAGGTTCCAATCTAGCTCCACTGTTTAAAGCATTATTATACCCTAACTGAAAGCTGTTCCATTTAGTTTCTATAAAATCCGAATGCTCTGCCTCGTTATCTTCTGAATCAGGATTATCTAATTCTCGTTCGTCTCGATCTTTGGTCACTATACTAAATGACTCTACTCTGTTTACAACAGTATCTTTACCTTCTGCATTTATTTTCACAACCTGCTTCTCCTTAAAGATAACTTTTACTTTATCGCCTTCTATTATTGTTTCATGGGTTGCTCGTGCGGAGTCTGTTTGTGCAAAACCTGTTACGGCAGCACAGACTATTAAAAAAGTAAGGGTTGCGTTGATGTTAATTTTCATTTTATTCATGTATTAATTTCTATTTTTAAACGGCTCAAGGCTTGCAATAGCTTGATAGCCTTTTGTCTCTAATTCTAGTTGAATGCTGGGTCTGTTGTTTTTAAAATCAGTATTTATATTGAGTTTAGGATTACTCGCCATTACCAAAATATCGCTTATATTATTTTTGAGGCGAATAAGCTCTTTAATTCTAAAAGATGTCATAGCTCTCTCTTTTCTGGTGGGTGACAACTTCAATTCTTGGGTATTTATATTTGTTCTCTGAACTAGGAGTTGATTTTCAGCTAATTTCGGTACTGGAAAAGCTTGGATTATATCAGGTTTATTTTGAACCAGTACCTCAACATCCTTCATATTCTCATATGGAATGACTATTTGTTCAAGTTCTATGCTATTGAAAACTTGTTTTACGCCCAACTCAGCCCCTTTTTGATTGGCTTTATGAATACCTCTAGAGCCTGACCTATTTTCATTTATTTCTGTTTCAAAGGCACTATTTTTTTGTGTCTCAACTTGAACAACTTGATTGCTATCCGATTTAAGCTCTGCAACAGCAGTAATAACTTGAACCATTTCCCTTTCTTGTCGTGGCCATGAAATAAGCACTGCGGCTAAAATACACACTGAAGCCGCTATAGCGGCCCATCGCTTGGGCATCATCGCAACCGTTTTTTCTTCCTTATAGAGACTTGCCTTGCCACTAAATACAATAGTGGAACTCGGCACAAGAACGGTTGCTTTAAAAAGTTTCCACTCTCTAAAAAAAAACTCGTCACCTTCTATTTGATCCATCACTAATAGCTCCTCTGCTTCAGAAAGATTTCCCTCCAGCAGATCAAACATGATTAGTTCATAATTATCCTTATCTAATATCATCCTATTCCATTTATAATGTCATCAATTCTAGTTTATTGATGTATGCTTTAATGTATTTACGGGCTCTAAAAATATTAATCTTCACTTGACTTTCGCTCATACCCGTGATCTCGCCTATACTTCTATAGTCATGGCCTTCATAGTCTCGTAGAGTCAATACACTTTTTTGTTTAGCAGGTAATTCATTTACTGCCAAGCTTACGTATTCAAGTAAATTATTGTATTCATAATTATCAGATGCTACATGCACGGCACTAGTCAGATCCGTATGGTTTTTGTTCTTTCGTATCACATCTATCATGTTATTGTATGCAATTTTGAATAGGTATACTTTTGCTGTTTTCATTTCCACTTGGTCGATACGAACCCATAATTTCTCAAATGTATTTTGAACGATATTTTCTGCCTCAAACTCATCCCTTAAATTTTTTACTATGAAGCGAAATATTCCATCTGAATATTGCTTCACACATGTATTGTAATCCTGGGTGGTCATTTGGGATGAGTTCTATTTATACGGCTCTTTTTCTAGAAAGTTACACAATTTATTAAAAAATTAAAAATGCATCAAGACTACTTGATATTTACATTGTTTTAATCGACAATGATCATTACTCAAATCTGCTATATTGTTTCCTTTTTTTAGTTTACTTCAGTGTAATGGGACTACTTTTGCTCAATAATGAGTGAATGGTTTGGAACGTGGTTTGACAGTGATTATTATCACTTGCTTTATAAAGACAGAGATTTTACGGAAGCCGAGAATTTTGTAGAGAAACTTGCCACGCACTTAAAACCAAATACAGATGATTTAATTCTTGACTTAGCTTGTGGTAAAGGCAGACACAGCGTGCATCTTAACAAATTAGGCTTTGATGTAGAGGGGTCTGATTACAGTGCAAATAGTATCAAATATGCAAAACAATTCGAGAATAAACGACTGCAATTTTACGTGCAGGACATGCGCCTACCATTTCCTCGGAAATATGATTTCATCTTAAATTTATTTACAAGTTTCGGTTATTTCGATACGGAAACGGAGCACATGAACACGTTAAAAAACATATACAAAGGGCTCAATGAAAACGGAATTTTTGTTTTTGATTTCATGAACGTTGATCATGTTTTAGCTCATTTAGTGGCCTATGAAACCGTTACCAAGGGACATATTGATTTTGAAATACGTAGAGACTTAATCAATGGTAAAATAACCAAAGACATCATATTTTTAGATAAACGTATACCCTATCATTACACTGAAAAAGTATCAGCACTCCGATATACTAAAATTATGGAAATGATGACCGAAACGGGTTTTACGGTACAGGACAGCTTTGGTGACTACGCCTTAAGCCCTTTTAATTCTGAAAAATCAAAAAGACTTATATTAGTACTTAAAAAATGATTGAAACCCTAGGATCATTAGATAGAAAAATATTTATTGCCATACATCAAGATATGGCAAATGATCTCTGTGATGTAGTATTTCCTTTACTACGTGAACCGTTAACATGGATTCCTCTTTATTTATTTTTTGGATATATGGCCGTTAAAAAATACAAACTAGAAGGTTTTTATGTGCTGCTAGCAACTGGTTTTGTTGTGCTACTGTGCGATCAATTTTCTGCAAGTATTATGAAGCCTTTATTTGAACGATTAAGACCTTGCCACGAACCAACATTGACCACTCATATCCGGCATTTGGTAAACTGCGGAGGACAGTACGGGTTTATATCTTCACATGCCACCAATCATTTTGGAATGGCGGTTTTATTTACTTGGTTTTTTAAAAATATCAGCTCTAAAACTTGGTTAAATTGGATATTTTACGTTTGGGCAGCTCTTATTTGCTTTGCTCAAGTTTACGTCGCAAAACATTATCCGGGTGATGTTTTGGCAGGTATGTTATTCGGGATTTTGATTGGTAAATTAGTTTTGAGTATTTTTACCAAAATCGTGATGATAAAAAAAATATCATCAAAATTGTAGAACTATAAACTCAAATTTACAAACGTGTTTCAAGAAAAAGCCTTAGCCATATTAAAATCCGGTAAAAATGTATTCCTTACTGGCAGTGCTGGAACGGGAAAAACCTATACGCTAAATCAATTTATATCCTACTTAAAAGCACACAAGGTGCCTGTTGCCGTAACTGCGAGTACAGGAATTGCCGCGACCCATATGAATGGAACTACCATACATTCGTGGAGCGGGATTGGCATAAAAGATAACTTAACACACGAAAATTTAAAGTCCTTAGCAACTAAAGTATATTTAACCAAGAATCAGCGGACCACCCATATTCTAATCATTGATGAAATATCTATGCTGCACAGAAATCAGTTAGATATGATCAATCAAGTACTGAAATACATCCGAAACTCAGCTAAGCCTTTTGGAGGAATGCAAGTTGTGTTTGCCGGCGATTTTTTTCAACTTCCTCCAGTAAGCCGCGACCAAGAACCCAGTAAAGATAAATTTGCTTTCATGAGTAAAGCTTGGGTAGAAGCAGCTCCAGTAGTATGCTATCTTACTGAGCAATATAGGCAGACCAAGAACGAGCTAAACACTATACTGAACCAAATACGGAGTAATGATGTGGATGAAAGTGCGGTGCAATTACTCCAAGAAACACGATTTAATGAACACACCATAGAACCGACCAAACTGTATTCTCATAATGCAGACGTAGATGCAATGAATGAGCAAGAGTTACAGGGATTGCAAACAGATGAAGAAGTCTTTTTTGCTAAAAAATCTGGTAATCCAAAAATGATGGAGGCATTCGTGAAATCACTCATCGTTCAAGAAAAACTAGTTATCAAGAAAGGATGCAAGGTTATGTTTCTTAAAAATGATCACGAACGTGGCATCATGAATGGAACACTCGGTTTAGTAGTAGACTTCAAAAATGATCCAGATGAAAAAGGTCCATACCCATTGATTCAACTCATGGATAAGCGTAAGGTCTTGGCCACTCCGGAAATATGGTCTATTAACAACGAAAAAGGCACCCCAATGGTAAGTTTTGAACAAGTACCTCTTCGTCTTGCTTGGGCTATTACCGTGCATAAAAGTCAAGGTATGACGCTTGAAGCTGCAGAAATTGACCTTTCTAAAGCCTTTGAACCAGGTCAAGGATATGTAGCACTCTCTCGACTAAAAGAGCTTGATGGTTTAAGATTACTTGGCATCAACAGAATGGCTATAGAAGTAGATCCGCTAGCCTATAAAGCGGATCAGCGTTTTCAAGAATTAAGCGGAGAGATAGACCAAATTCCAGAAGAAGATTTTAGTAAAAACTGGGAAAGTCATATCTATGCAAGTGGCGGCACCACAGATGAAAAGGAGTTAAAAAAACACAACACTAAAAAAGAAGCGAAAGAAAAACAAATTAGTACCCATCAAGTTACCATTCAGTATATTGAACAGGGAATGAGCCTAAAAGAAATTAGTGAAGAGCGCGGAATGACATACAGTACGATACAAGGACACATCTTGACCATATCAGACAAATATCCCGATGTTGATATTAGCGCTTACAGACCTGAAAGTGTATTAATGGATCGTATAAACGAAGTATATAAAAAGGCAGAAAGCAAAGCCAAAGAAGATGATTATAGTGGCGATGGAAGATTAAAAAGCAGCATCATTTTTCGAGCATTAGGCGATAAAATAGATTACGCTACTATCAAACTAGCCTATGCTTTTTTGGATATTTAATTGTCTTTATTAGTTTCAGAATAGTATTTCCGGTATTTCTCCTTCAATGATAAGTCTACCTTCTGTAGCTGTTTTAACTTGCTCAATGGTAACTCCTGGGGCAAGTTCTTTTAGTTCAAAACCGCGCTCTGTTACTTCCATTACACAAAGGTCTGTCACAACTTTTTTGACGCAACAAAGTCCGGTAACAGGTAGGGTTAATTTTTGTAGCAGTTTGCTCTCACCATCTCTATTGGTATGTTGCATAGCCACAATGATGTTCTTGGCAGATGCAACAAGATCCATTGCTCCACCCATGCCCTTTACCATTTTTCCGGGTATCTTCCAATTGGCAATATCTCCGTTGTCATTTACCTCCATAGCCCCCAATACAGTAAGATCTACTCTCCCACTTCGAATCATAGCAAAACTTGTAGCACTATCAAAAAAAGAAGAGCCAGGCAAAGTGGTAACCGTTTGTTTCCCAGCGTTGATTAGATCCGCATCTATTTCTTCTTCAGTTGGAAATGGTCCCATGCCAAGCAATCCATTTTCAGACTGCAAGGTTACATTAATTCCTTCTGGCACATAATTGGCGACGAGGGTTGGTATTCCTATTCCAAGATTTACGTAATAACCGTCTTTTAATTCACGTGCTATTCTTTGGGCTATTTGTTGTTTTGTGAGCATTATCTTATTGTTCTCTGTTCAATTCTTTTTTCATAATCCACGCCTTGAAATATTTTATTGATAAAAATACCTGGAGTATGAATAAAATTAGGATCTAGTTCCCCTGCTGGCACTAGCTCTTCTACTTCAGCAATCGTAATCTTTCCAGCCATTGCCATCATAGGATTAAAGTTTCTTGCGGTTGCTTTAAATATAAGATTGCCATCCGTATCCCCTTTCCATGCTTTTACGATGGCGTAGTCACTATTAAATGCTTTTTCCATGATGTACTGCTTTCCATCAAACTCTCTGGTTTCCTTACCCTCCGCAACCTCTGTACCATAACCCGCTGGTGTAAAAAATGCAGGAATTCCGGCTCCAGCAGCTCGGCATCGTTCTGCTAGAGTGCCTTGTGGCAGCAATTCCACCTCTAATTCTCCACTGAGTAATTGTCTTTCAAACTCCGCATTTTCGCCTACGTATGAACTGATCATCTTTTTAACTTGTCGTCCTTTTAACATCAATCCAATACCAAAATCGTCAACACCAGCATTATTGCTAATACACGTTAAATTTTTAACACCTAAACTTACTAGCGCAGTGATACAGTTTTCCGGTATTCCACATAGCCCAAAACCGCCGAGCATCAAGGTCATTCCGTCTTGAATATCTTTTACGGCTTCAGAGGCATTAGCAACTACTTTTTTCATAAATATCTTCGGCGAAATTAGTGTTTTGCTCTAAAGGAAAAAAATCAACTAAACTAAAGTATTTGCAAGGAATAAATTTTCACTAAACTAAGAGGGTATTGTTTTTTAAAATAAATTTGTAGTTCCATTTTAAGCACTATGAACAACTTAATTACCAAGTTTATTATACTTCTCATTGCGGTAATTTTTATTTCTTCGGTTTCTCACGCTCAATACGGTAATGAATGGATTAATCCAGGACAAACATATTATAAGACAAAAGTTGGTTCTAATGGCATATACAAGCTCACTTATACTACCCTCCTTGATGCAGGTTTACCGATAACCAGTATTAATCCTAAAAATATTCAGCTTTTTAGAAATGGTGAAGAACAGCACATATTCTTGGCAGGAGAAGATGATAATAGTTTTGACACATCAGATTATATTGAGTTTTACGGTCAGTATAATGACGGAAGAAATGAGAAGGACATGTATCTTAAACCCGAAGATCAACCACATCAGTACGTTAGCTTATACTCGGATACATCTAATTACTATTTAACATGGTCTTCCACAACTGGAAAAAGAATTTAAGAATATACCAACACTAATTTTACAGGAAAAACGGCTGACCCATGGATATGGTACAAAGCATATTACTGTAAACCTAGCCTGTATTATGCTGGTGGTCCTTTTACCGGAATAAGCTTCTTTTCGGAATTTAACGAGGGAGAGGGTTGGTTTACCGGAGACGCCTATCGCACAGGCAATACAATACTTCCCGTTAACACACCTGCGTTTAATTCATCAGGTCCTGCACCTGAGTGTACTTTTGGGGTCTATGGCACAAGTGACCCTGGCACTTATGATCAAAATGGTTTTAACCATAAGATTGAAGTAACCATAGGAACTACCAAAATATTTGAAAATATTTTTAGAGGATATTCTAGGATAGAACCAGGGTATGGCAGTACACCTAAGCTCTATCTTGCCCCTGAATTGATAGGTAATCAAACAACGTCCCTAAAATTTGAAACCACTTATCTTGAACGTGCTAGAATATCAATTTCTCACGCTGAAGTAACTTATCCAAGAAACCTTGATTTACTTAACACGTCTTATTTAGAGTTTGATTATGATAAATTTAATGACTACTTCAACTTCACCAATTACGCTGGCAGTGCCCCTTATATTTATGATTTGACAAACCATAAAAGAATTATAGGGTCAATAAGTAATTCTATCTTACAATTTAACGTCATCAACCTTGAGGCAAAAAGTATAGTTATTGCCGACGAGGCGGACAAAAAAACAATAAGTGGGTTAGAACTAACTAAAATAGAATTCCCGTCACCCATTAAAACTATTACTACTGAGTATGACTATATCATAATTACACATCGCCGGTTAGCAAATAGTGCAAATGAGTACAAGACCTATCGAGAATCGAATGAAGGTGGAAACCATAAGGTGCTTATTTCATTTACCGATGAGCTTTATGAAGAATTCTACTTTGGTATTCACCACCCAAAGGCACTTCGAAATTTTTGTAAGTATTTATATCAAAATCAAACAAATCCTCCCAAACACTTATTACTTCTAGGAAAAGGACAATCATTGGAATTAGTCCGTTTCAATGAAACTAGACGAGAAAATGACGATATGGTACCTACCTGGGGAATGCCTCCTTCTGACTATTTTTTTGTTACCGATTATACCGTAAATGATTTAGCCCCAGCAATTGCCATTGGCCGAGTTCCAGCAAGAACAGATGAGGATGTTCTGAACTACTTAGAAAAAGTAAAACAGCATGAAAGTCAGCCAATTAAATCAAAAGATATTTTATATCTAACTGGGGGCACTAGCATTCAAGAGCAAATATCACTTTTAAACTACCAAAGAGCATTTTTTAAAATTGCAGAAACCCCTAAACTAGGCGCAGACTCCTTTTTTTTAAGTAAGATAAATTCGGAAAATATAGACGGTTCAGTTACTACATTAATTCAAGATAAAATTAATAAAGGCCTAAATATCGTTAGCTATTTTGGGCATGGTGCTGCACAAATTTTAGAGCTCGAAATGGGTAATGCACGGGACTTTAATAACCAAGGTAAGTATCCACTATTCCTATTTAACGGTTGTACTTTAGCCAATTCATTTGGAGACAATTCATTGCCTGAAGAATTTCTTTTTGAAAAAAATAAAGGTGCTATCGCTTGGATAGCGAGCTCAGCATACGGGTCCATATATCCTCTTAATCAGTGGACCACTAAATTCTACAAAAGTGCATCACAAGATTTTTATGGTGAATCAATTGGCACCTTAATAAAAAGAACCATCGAAGGATATCAAAACCCAACAGATTATTCGAATAGAGCACAATGTAGGCAGATGTTATTTCATGGAGATCCTGCCATACGGTTAAATACACTTCCCGATCCTGACTATACCATAGATCCGACGGTACAGATTATTCCTGAAAATTATAATGCGGAGATGGATTCGATTGCGATCCGTTTACATCTTAAAAATTGGGGTTTAGCAACAACCGATACGCCCAATCTTTTTGTTTCAATAAAATACAGCAATGATAGTATCGCTACCTTTGGCCCACGAAAATTCTCAACCGTTTACAATAACGATGTTGCCGATTTTTGGATTTATAATACTAAGTTCAGCCGTGGCTATCAAACCATAAGTGTAACCGTTGATTACGGAAATGATATTAAGGAGTTTGCTCCATTGGGTGAAACCAATAACACGCTACTTTTTGACTTATTTATGCCCTCAAACAGCGTATCCACGCTGTACCCACTAAAAGACGGAATTGAGTCATCGACCAACCTTACGCTTCAAGCACAACTAAACAACCTATTAGCCAAAGAAGAAGAGTTGATTTTTGAGATTGACACAACTCCTTTATTCAATAGTCCCATACTGCAAAATTCAGGAATTATTACCGGACAAAACATCATAAGCTACAACGTTAATTTACCCTATTTAGATAGTACAGATTTTTATTGGAGAGTTCGTTTCAATAAAAGTATAGAAGAAGGTGGCACCTGGGAAAATAATACATTTTCATTAATTGTAGGCAGTGAAAAGGGTTGGTCGCAAGGATATTTCTCAAAATTAAATGAATCTGTTTTCGACAAAGTATTATTTGAAGATAGTAGTAGAAATCTTTCGTTTAAAACAGTCCCTTCGTATAGATTTAGCGTCCAAGTGGGTGGAGCCAATCTAAATACACTCTCCAGGAGAATACGTGTAAATGATATTAAAGCGTGGGAACGATTTATCTTCAATGGGATAGAACTCATTGCCATAAACCCGTTGAATCTGGAGCGATACAGTTATCCAAGTGCCTTTAACAATATTGTCCAGGCACGTGACAATAGAAACATCCCCTATCATACTACAGGACAATATTCTGGGGTGTATGATTTTGACATGAGGGTAAAAAATGAGCGAGATTCACTTATAGGATACATAAATAGTATACCTGAGGGATTTGTAATCATGATGGTTTTGCATCAAAACTTAAATTACGCTGGTTGGGAAGAAGAAGTATTTGTCGCCCTTGAGAGTATAGGGGCTAAGAACATACGTGATTACAATCTAGTTGACCCTTATGGATTAATTAGTAGAAAAAATAAATATTTTGAAAGTTACCAAGAAATAGGACCTGATCCTAACTCAACTCTGGATCCAAGTATACAAACCTATGTTGTCGCATATTTACTTTATCCTAGACTTACCAATGGAAGTATTTTAAGTCCCATCGTTGGTCCTGCAACCTCTTGGAAAGAATTTTATTATAGAACACTTTCATCAAATGATTCTCCTTCAGACTCCATAAGTTATAAAATTATTGGGGTCACCAAAGACGGAATAGAACAAGATTTACTTCCTCATGCAGACAGTGTGTCTAGAGATCTTACTTTTATCGATGCTCAACTCTATCCTTACTTAAGGATAGAGTCTAAACTTTCGGATTCTATGTTAAGGACGCCCGTTCAACAAAAGCGATGGACTATTTTATATGAAGGTGTTCCAGAAGGGAGTATCATGCCTCAAATAGCATTTGAACAAAGCAATGACACTTTACAAGAAGGCGACTCATTAGTCATAAAAATAGCCTATCAAAATATATCTAAGTATGATATGGACAGTGTTTTAGTTCTGGCACTAGTTCGAAACTCCAGTTTGGTTACTGATACTGTGGATTATAAAAAGTATGCTTCACTAGGTCCAAAAGATTCCATTATTCTGACTTACAAAATAAGTACATTGGGTCAAGCAGGATTAAATAGAATGAGCATAAGAGTGAACCCCAATTTTGCACAGCCAGAAGAAAGATTAGACAACAACGTACTAGATTTAAAGTATGTAGTTCTTAAAGATGACAAAAGCCCTCTCCTAGACGTTGTTTTTGATGGGATTCATATTTTAGATCACGAGATAGTATCGCCAAGTACAGTAATAACGATGTCTGTGCTAGACGACAATAACTTTATTTTAGTGCAGGACCCAGGATCGTTTACCGCAGTTATTCAACCTGTAAATGAATACGGTATTCCCATTGGATCTTCAGACATATTGCATGTAAGCGATAATGACGTATTCTTTTATCCTGCAATGAAAAGTACTGATAAAGCTGTATTTGAATATAGACCTCAATCACTAGTTTCAGGTATATATAACCTAAAAGTACAAGTAAAAGATGGGTCAGGAAATAAATCCAGTGAACTGAGTTATGAAATCAACTTTGAAGTAGTAAGAGAATCAGGAATATCCAATATTTATCCCTATCCAAATCCATTCACCACATCTATGAAATTCGTGTATACACTTACAGGAGAAAAAGTGCCTGATTACATGAAAATTCAGATCATGACGGTTACAGGAAAAGTGGTCCGTGAAATCATAAAAGAAGAATTAGGATTTATTAAAATAGGAAATAACATCTCCGAATTCAGCTGGGATGGCACCGATGAATTCGGTGACCAACTAGCCAATGGAGTATACCTTTATAAGGTAACAGCAAAGCTTAATGGAGAAAATATTGCCTTACGAGAAACTGCCGGTGATAAATACTTTACTCAAGGTTTTGGGAAAATCTATCTAATGCGCTAATTGACACCATCGTTTGGTTTACAAAACCAAATTTCTAATACTTTTCTTGCTTTTTTAAACAAGGTAAGAAGAATATAAGCAGTGATATTTCTTTTAAAATTCGGACTAAAATTCGCTTCAAAAAATTCCGTAAAAGGAGCTTGTTTATTCACTATATCCCTACCTCGAGCTAAGCTAAAATAATTTCCATCTAACTTTTCTAATATATTGCTCGGTAAAAATCCGTATTCAAAACCAAACGACATTTTACTGTTTTTACATTTTTTAGAAGTCAAGTAATAGCTATCTAAATTCTTTATTTTTTTTAAGCCATATAAGTCCACCACTACATTTTTTATATCCGCCGAATCTATAACATCCTTAAAAAAACTGGGATTATACTCGAAAAATATATCCAGGAAATCAATCTCCTTTATGTCTATGTCTTCAAAATCACAAGGAGTATAAAGCATGGTTGAATTAAAAAAAGCATTTGAGAGTATGTTTACATTGGTTCCCGCGTTCCCCATATGTGCAACACAACTCACCTTGGGATACAGTGTAAACAAGTCTTGCACTACACAAAATTTTAACAACTCTTTCTTCCATGAATTAGTATCAGACCACGATAATAAAGGCAACTCGTGATTGCTATCCTCCGGTAACGCATAACCATATGTAGCATCCAATGCGTTACGAAATAAGGACCACTTATTTTTGAAAAATATGCTACCCAAAGAGGCAGGAAGTATAGCCGCAAAAAAAGAATTATAATTGGTAAAGTTAAGATAAAATCCATTCCACTCATTCTTGGTTTGCGCGTATAGACTTATCCCAAATAACCTGTCTAGATCTAACTTAGCACGATGAACCGCTTCTATATAGTTAAAGGTGTATGGACTCAATACAAGATCATCTTCCAAATAAATTAATTGTTGCGAATCGATTTTTTCGAAAATCTCCGTTACAGATTCTATAACATTCTTTTTTAACCCATAATTAACATCGCGAGCAATAATTTCAAATTCAAATTCTAAATTACTATTTGTTATACATTCGATAATTTCGGATTGTATTTCAGAATAATCAATGACAAACCAAAGTTTATAGTCCGATGTATACGATTTCTGATTCCGCAAGGACCTTATTAGTCTATTGAGGTAATCTATCCTATTGTAGGCTATTATTAAAACATGTTTCATAAAGCAGAATGCCCCGTTAAAGATTGGACTGTACTTTTTAGTTGAAAGATCAATTGACCGGTATAATTACTAACTTTTGACAAAGAAGCTACAAACGCACCTTTCCAATTAGCAGATTTAGTTATATACGAAAGAAAAATAAACGGAGATTTGAACAGGTGATAGCATACCAACGCCAGTAAGCGGAAAATTCCCTTTTTTTTGACTCTTAAAGATTGATGTGTTTGTCCAGCCAGATAATTTTTCTTTAAAAATTCTCCAACAGTCATAAAGTGACTGCGATGATACATGGCAATAGATGGATCGTACCAAATGTCAATTCCTAATGATTTAGCGCGATAACCGAGTTCAGTATCTTCTCCATAGGCTATTTTAGTACCATTCATACCCAGCAAAGTATTGAAACCATTTATTATATGGAAAACATTACGTTCAATCAACAAGATACAACCTTTAACTTGACTCGTATCTTTTAACATCGTTCTCGTATCACTTTCTGGATTTCTAATAAAAAAATCATCTTCTATCCAAGCAGGAACCATCTCATTCCATCGTTTCACCTTACCTAAAATAAAGGTATTTGGCAGAAGAAGGGAATCTAAGCATTTAACTAAAATATCACGTTGCGGATAACAGTCATCGTCTAGAAAAAGCATATAATCCTGTTTACAGATACTTATTGCTGTATTTTTAGCAATAGACAAACCTTGTTGAGATTCAAAATAATATTCTACATTGAGCTGATGCTTTTTTTTAAACTCCCTAACTACCTCTTTTGTGCGGTCCGTAGAGTTATTATCAATTATTAGAATATTAGCTTCTGAGATATATAGTATTTCAGAATACATTGCCAAAGACTTCTCCAAAATATCTGCTCTGTTATACGTAGGTACAACGATGCAAATACGCTGAATTAAGTCACGGTTTTCGTCGAGATTCATCTATTTTTGTCATTAGATTTGCACAGCTTCGTAAACTAGTTTAGGCTAAACGGCAATCTTGTTAACCAACGTAAGATTTCCAAACTTTCCCTAATTATTGTTTGCTATAACAAGTCATTCACGAAGATACAAAATACTGCCGTGCATCGAATAGAATTATTCCGAGATAGGCTCTTAAAATTATTTAATTGAGAATTAGAACATTTAATGCAATCCCCAAAATAATACACTACTGCTGGTTTGGAAGATCTCCAAAGCCAAAACAAGTGATGGACTGCATTAACTCTTGGACGCAGCACAATCCGGGCTACACTATTATTGAATGGAATGAAGAAAATGCGCCAAACCATCCCATTGTCACTCAAAACTTGCGTAAAAAACTATGGGCATTTGCCAGCGATTATGTGAGACTTTTCGCTGTTGAATCATTCGGTGGATTTTACTTAGATACGGATATATTTTTAGTGAAATCTTTGGACTCACTTTTGGAGCATACCTGTTTTGTTGCATTTCAGTATCCACAAAAAAATGAATATTGGATAACTAATGGGGCAATCGGAGCGATTAAAAATCATGACTTTTTTAAGGAATGTATTGCTATGCTAGAAAAACATGGTCATACTAAACTAACCCCTTATATATCACCCAAGCTAACAACAGATATTTTAAATCTAAGAAAAAATAACATCGAATACGGCACTCAACAGATAGGAGATATAACGGTCTTTGACGCTAGTTATTTTTATTTTTACCAAGGAGAAGACCTTAATGTTGGTTTAGAGGTTCTTGTTCAAAATCTACCTGAACACTCCTTTGGAATTCATTTATATTTAGGTAGTTGGTTAAACAATGCCAGAAATATGAACTTTCTAGAAAAAATGCTTCTATTAATCCGAAAGATAAAAACCAAAATATCTCTCATATACAAGTTCTAACTCAAACAGCACAAAAAATATAATCCATCCCCACCATAAAACATCACATCATGCATCAACACATATCAAAACTCCTCTTTGAAATAGGTGAATTTCAACTTACCGAACAACAAAAACTGAGTGAAATTAAAGTTATCGAAAAGAGTCAGAACCAACTGGTGAGCTACGTAGACATTGAAAGTGAAAAGAGACTCGTAAAAGGACTACTTGAACTAACACCTACTGCTGGATTTTTAGGCGAAGAAGGCACCAGCACGCTGCAAAACAACGATTTATACTGGATTATCGATCCCATAGACGGCACCACTAATTTCTTATTCGGCCATTCTAAATTTTGTATTTCTATCGCATTGTATGCGGATGCAAAACCTGTATATGGAGCGGTATATGTACCAGCAGAAAAAGAACTTTTTCACGCGGATAGCAGTGGCGCATATTTGAATGGAAAACCCATTTACGTAGCTCAACGATCGCATCTATCTGAAACCTTAATGGCCACCGGATTTCCCTATTACAATTTTAAAGGCTTAAATGGGTACATCGAAGTACTCAAAACACTCATGCAATCTACGCAAGGCTTAAGAAGAATGGGAAGTGCAGCTATAGACCTTGTTTATACTGCAGCCGGAAGATTTGATGGATTTTTCGAACTTAACCTGCAACCTTGGGATGTGGCAGGTGGCGCTTATATTGTACAGCAAGCAGGAGGATTGGTAACGAGCTTTAGCGGAGAAGATGACTTTGTTTTTGGAACATCTATACTCGCAGCCAATGAAAACATACACCAGTTACTTTCTGAAATTATTGCTAAACAAGAATTTTAATCTTTTGGAGCAATAACAAACACATCTTCATTATCTTTTTTGAAGAAATAATGCTCACGCGCATATTTTTCCAATCGGTCATTGGTTGAGAATAAATTTATTTTTTGCTCTTCCATATTCGTAATTTCCTCCTTTAGAAACTGCTCTTGCATACGCAGATCTTTAAGCTCATGGTACTGCTTATATATAAACATAGCACTATTGCCATCAAACAATAGCATCCAACCCACAAACACGCCTATAGTAAGTGGATATTTACGATTTATTAGCTGGCGAATTATGGTATTCATCTCTTCAAATGTACCATTCCTGGGCTAAGTGTACTCTAACATAGCAAAGAATCATGTATTTATTACCATACAGAATGCTCACTACTCTCCCACTTGTCTTGCATCATTAAAACTTTTTGAAGAATTTCTCTAGCTGCTCCTTCCCCACCTGCGTGTTTTGTTACTATATCAGCCAGCTCTTGCACCTCCCATGCAGCATCTGATGGCGCTACTTTTACACCACACATTCGCATCACAGACAAGTCTGGGTAATCGTCGCCCATATACAATGTTCTCTTTAGGTCAATATTTAACTTAATCTGAAGTTCTGCTAACAAAATACGTTTATCAGAAACACCTGTATGCACTTCTTTTATGCCTAGATTATGTAACCGATCTCTAACACCATCAGAATTACCACCACTTATAATAATTACTTGATAACCTTGTTTTACAACGTATTGCAGCGCAAACCCATCCTTAATATTAAATGTACGATGCATCTCACCATTATCAGTAGCTATAACGCTACCGGGCGTTAGCACGCCATCTACATCAAATATAAAAGTGCTAATATCAGCCAGTTGATCTAGAATCATTATGGTTCGTTTTACTGATTATCTCGCCATTCGTACACCCAGCTGCTTTGAATCATTTCCAAATGTCCTTCGTTACTATCTTCACGCTTCCCTTCAAAATTATCCAATGCTAATACCCAGTCTAGTAGCTCTGTAAATCGTATCCTATATATCTTAGTCTCTGAGAAATCGTCGCCAAATTTTTCATATAAGGCTAATGCGATGTCTTCGTAGTCTGACCAATTTATGGGTGGTTCAAAAAATTTTTGTTTACTCATATGTTTCTTTTAGTGACCTATAATCGTACTTTGATCGGGAATGGTTACTTCAATATCAGCGGTTATTACACACTGACATCCTAATCTGGAATTAATTCTAGGATTTATTGCTCTATCAATAAAATCTTCTTCTTTATCTGAAATTTCCGGAAGGGAATCCATTCCTTGCTCAATATACACTTGACATGTGCTGCACGCACACACCGCACCACAGTTATGATTAAGATGAATATCGTGATCATGAGCGGCATCTAGTATGGTATCACCGGGTCGTGCTTCTACAGTTACTACCTTGTTTGGTTCTGTTTCAAACCTAAAAGTTACTTTGTGCTTCGTCATTTTTTCAAGTGCAAATCTAATATTAATGTGTAAAGAATAGTGCCTTGTATGAGGCAACCTTCTTTCATTCTTGTTCATCTTGCTATCTGAAAATAACAAGACTTGGTGGTAAATCCTAAAGATGTACAAGGTATAAAAGCTATTTTTGTTTTGAATAAGAAGAATGATTAAAAAAATTATAAGCAGAAGTTGGTTATGGATCGCAGTGAGTCTAGTAACCTTAACCCTAAATGCTCAATCTCCAGATTTTTTATTAGGGCTTCCCTACAACTCCCCTGAGTTGACCAAACTCATTTTACAGTTTGAGGATAAAACACCTACCGAATCATTTCTACCTTTTCAACAAACCTATAAACAAGACTACTTCAAAGAAGGTATTTCGATGGAATATAACTCTGACATTAGCTTGTTTAGAGTGAAGCTTTATGATTCAGGATATTCCTTTCAAAAATACAGTCTTTTGCTGCCTAAAGGCGTGACATGGGGTATGAACTTGGATCAAGTTCAAAAGAAGACCGGCCTTTTAGAATTTGACCCGACTAATGACTTTATTGGATTACTTCCAATGAACAATTATCAAATTCAATTTTACTTTGAAAGCGGCAGGCTAAACCACATCGTATGCACTGCCACATTACCATTATTACAGCAAAAATTAGATGACTTGATAGCAGGAACAGGTTTACGACTATTACCAAATGGCAAACCAACAGATGGCAACGTGATAGACGGCGTAGGCACTATGCGCTGGGGTAAGGCTGCCGCCATTTACAAAGGAGAATGGTCTTACGGATTGCCACATGGCAAAGGTCAATATATAGATTCAATGGGAAATCAGTATGAAGGCGAATTTAAACTTGGTTTCTTTTGGGGTGAAGGCATTTATAAATCTAAAATCGAAAAATACACCTATAGCGGAACGCATGTAATGAGTAAAAGACACTTCCAAGGTAAAATAGTATATGGCAATAAAAATGCCTACGAAGGACAATGGATTCAAGATAATATGGAAGGCCAAGGAAAATATTACCAAGGTGAGAGTTATTTGTATATAGGCGATATGAAAAACAACGCCTTTAATGGGAAAGGAATGCTAACCACTCCGGAGGGAACTGTAACTGGTAGTTTTAAAAATGGCAAACCACATGGATTTTGCAAACAAATAAGCAATGATGAACAGCAATGGGCTGAAGGAAATTACACAAATGGTAAAAAGAACGGTAAGTTTAAAATTAGCTCGAATGGATTAGAGCGCAATGTAACTTACGAAGATGACATCGAAATAATCATCAAATAACTAGTTTAATAACAATTGGAGTGCAGAATTAGACTTTTGCTCTAATCGAACTCTTCGTAGGCCAATGATCAAATCAAGCTCAGACTTACCATCATTATAATTAAACACGGTAAGTAACGTATTATCTTTCGCCAAGCTCACCTCAAATTTATCCGACAACAAAGCAAATAATTCTTCTGTTTTTAACGTATCTTCATTATAACACCCGATGAAACTAATGGCTGAATTCTGCATCATGTTGAGCTGAATTCCTGCTTTATTTAGCGCACTAAAAATAAGCTCTAAATTATCTTCAACAATGAATGAAAAATCTTTGGTGGCAATAGTCACCATCGATTGATATTCTTTTACGATGTAGCATTGTATATCATTCAATGCGCAATTGTCATTTTCCATGACCACAGTACCTGGTTTACTTGGATCTAAAAAAGATTTCACATAAAGCGGTATTTTCTTATTTTTAAGTGGCTGAATGGTTTTCGGATGTATAACAGAAGCTCCATAATAGGCGAGTTCTATCGCCTCATTATAAGATAGCTTGTCAATAAGAACTGGATTTTCAAACTTGCGCGGATCTGCATTCATAACACCATCTACATCTTTCCAAATGGTAACCGATTCCGCATCTAAAGCATAAGCAAAAATGGCTGCGGTATAGTCAGAACCTTCTCTACCTAATGTGGTATTTTTATGATTTAAACCTCGTCCGATAAAACCTTGGGTAATAATTGTTTGTCGATCCAACAATGGCTTTAAAGAAGAATTTATCAAGGGGACACTCTCTTCCCAAAGTACATTAGCAGCTCTGTTTTTATTCGTCGTAATCACAAAGTTTCGCGCATCTATCCACCTGTTTTTATACCCAATTTTATTTAAGTAGGTACTCACAATCTTGGTAGAAATTAATTCCCCAAAAGGAACTATTCTGTCATATTCAGTATCATAAGGTGAAGATTCATCCCTTTTCTTCTCAATAATACACTCTAACTCTATCAAAAGATTCTCAACTTCGTAATATTCATTCTCAGCTATTTGAAGATCCTGGATAATTTCGGCATGGAAATTTAGAATCTCTTTATATAGTACTCTTTTCTCTTCTTTATTATAATAGTAGGCATCCACCAAAGATTCTAACTTATTGGTAATCTTACCCATAGCTGAAATAACAACTAAAAGTGGACCGTCAGATTGGGTACGTAATACCTCCGCTACATTCTTTACCGCAGATGCAGATTTAACACTTGCTCCGCCAAACTTGAATACTCTCATTTAAGACTAAATTTGTGGCAAAATTAGCACTAGTAAACGTTTTTATGAGATTAAATCAAGTAATAAGTCTAAGTCAGTTTATAGCTGACCAACAAAGCAAACATAAGGAAGCCACTGGTGACCTTTCTAAAATTTTTAGAGACATCAAGTTTGCTGCTAAAATCGTAAACCGAGACGTTCGAAAGGCAGGCTTGGTAGACATTCTTGGGGCCTTTGGAACCGTTAATGTACAAGGTGAAGAGGTTAAGAAACTTGATATGTTGGCCAATGAAGAATTCAAATCTTCTTTAACATTAGGTGGTGATTGCTGCGCCATTATTTCTGAAGAAGAAGAAGATATACATCATATAGAAACTACCCTGAATGTAAATAGCAAGTATATTATCGCTATGGACCCACTAGACGGGAGCAGTAACATAGATGTGAACGCGAGTATAGGAACTATTTTCTCGGTGTACAAACGAATAAGCCCTGTAGGCGGACCGGTAACTATGGATGATGTATTGCAAAAAGGAGTTAATCAAGTGGCTGCTGGCTACATTATTTATGGCAGTAGCACTATGATGGTTTTTACCACCGGAAATGGTGTAAATGCATTTACATTAGATGCGTCTATAGGTGATTTTTGTTTAAGTCATCCAGATATTAAAATTCCTAAAGATGGTAACATTTATTCTATTAATGATGGAATTTATGACAGAATGGAACCTGGAGTTCAACACTACGTTGATTATTGCCGTAACTCAACTACGAAAGAAACTTATAGTGCCAGATACATTGGAAGTATGGTGGCGGATTTTCATAGAAACATGCTTAAAGGAGGTATCTTTATGTATCCTTCAACGACGGATGCACCTAATGGTAAACTTCGTTTGATGTTTGAAAGTAATCCAATGGCATTTATCACTGAACAGGCAGGCGGCAAGGCCACAACTGGCCACGTTCGTATTTTAGAAATTCAACCTACCGAAATCCATCAACGTAATCCTGTGTTTATGGGCAGTACGCATATGGTTGAAAAGGTAGAAGAATTTATGAAGCCATAATGGTAAGAAAATAAGACAAATTAAAAACAACTCTCTATCCTTGTGCACATTGAAAAAACCATAACCTACGTTAAAAAACAACTGGCTAATGCTGAGGGTGGACACGACTGGTGGCACATAGAAAGAGTATGGAAATCTGCTAAAAAAATAGCCGAAACAGAAAATGTAAACCTGCTTGTAGTAGAATTGGGCGCTTTGCTTCATGACATTGCAGATGCTAAGTTTCATGATGGAGATGAAGAACTAGGACCGCAAATAGCTGCTGCATTCATGCGAGAAATCAACGTTGACCAGGAAACCATTCTACACGTTGTACAAATTATAAAGCATATCTCTTTTAAAGGAGGTAAAGAAGCCCAAACATTTACGTCACTAGAGCTCAATGTGGTACAAGATGCCGACAGATTAGATGCCATAGGAGCCATCGGAATAGCACGTACATTTAATTATGGAGGCTTTAAAAATCGAGAAATATTTAATCCCAACGTAACTCCTAATCTACTCATGACCAAAGAGGAGTATAAAAAGAGTGATGCTCCAAGTATTAATCATTTTTATGAGAAGCTATTGTTGCTAAAAGATCTTATGAATACAGAAACAGGAAAGCAAATGGCCATTCAAAGACATCAATTCATGGAACTATACTTAGCACAATTTTACCAAGAATGGAATGGTGAAATGTAAAACCTGACTTTGTTATAAGACATATACCACAACGCTATTATTTATTCTCACTACAAACGGACCACAAAATTTTACCGTAAAATTCTCTAGTTAGAAGTAATCTGAGATGTTTATCGTGCAATTTCACCTAGTTAACCAATATTCATCTTATTCTTTCCTTCCTTTATTCTTTCCTTTCTGTACCTTTGAAAAGTAGATGATGGATAAAATAAAATGCCCTAATTGTGCTCATCAATTTGATGTAGAAGAAGCCCTAAGCGGGAAATTACAAGAACATTTTAAAGCAGAATACGAACAAAAAATAGCCGAGCAATCAGCTATTTTCAACAGTGAAAAAGAAAAATTAGCACTCGAAAAGGAAGCGTTTGATAAGAAAAAAGAAAATGAAAACGAACTTTTCAAAGACAAACTTGCCAAGCAAATAGAAAAAGAAAAAGAAGCTATACAAAAACAAACGCAAGAATCTTTTGAGCAACAACTTAAAGCATTAGCTGAAGAAAATGATCGAAAAAAAGAAGAAAACCGCGTGCTACGTGCTGCTGAAATAAATTTACTCAAGCGAGAAAATGATCTCAAAGAAAAAGCAGAAGAACTGCAACTTGAAATAGCTAAAAAAATGCTCGAACAACAGAGTGAAATGGAAGAAAAAGGCAGAGCTAAAGAACGCGAAGTCAATATGCTCCGAGAAAAGGAATTTCAAAAGCAGCTCGAAGATCAGAAAAAACTAATAGATGAGATGAAACGAAAAGCAGAGCAAGGAAGCATGCAACTTCAAGGCGAAATTCAAGAGCTAGCACTTGAAGAACTCTTGCGAACAACCTATCCATTTGATCAAATTTCGGAAGTAGGTAAAGGAATACGCGGTGCTGATTGTATGCAAACCGTAATTAACCAACAACAACAAACGTGTGGAACCATTATCTATGAAAGCAAACGCACCAAAAACTTTGCTGGGGATTGGATAGACAAACTAAAACAAGATCAAGTGAATGCAAAAGCAGATTTAGCGGTGTTGGTAACAGAGACCTATCCTAGTGACATGGACAAATTCGGACAAAAGGATGGTGTTTGGATTTGCGGTTTTCACGAGGTTAAGAGCCTTTCGCTAGTGCTACGTGAGATGTTACTTAAAACACACTCCGTTCGTTCTTCAGAAGAAAACAAAGGTGGCAAGATGGAAATGCTTTACAAATACCTAAATGGCAATGAGTTTATTCAGACCATACAACGCATTTTGGAAGTGTACACCAACATGGAAAACGATTTAAACGTGGAGAAGCGTGCCATGACACGTATATGGAAAACCCGTGAAAAACAAATAGAAGTCGTTGCCTTAAACATATCTTCTATGTTTGGAAGTATAAAAGGGATTTCTGGAAATGATTTAGCTTCAGCCTCCTTTTTAGAATTGCCTGAAAGTCCAACTGAAGAAAACTGAAGCAATATACCAAAGGGGAAATTTATACGCTAATACTCGTAAAATTCAATTAAAAAGAACTTTATAATTCCATTGCATTTGTCCGGTTTTATACTTTTTCACTTATTTAAACCATATTCTTAAGGAAGCGATTTTATTTGTGTAACATTTTGAAAAAAGTTAAAATTCACATCTCTACAAGTCATGACGTTTATGCTAACCTAGCACTAGAAGAGTATTTAGTTACCCAATCCAACGATGATATCTTACTTTTTTATATCAACAGTCCGAGTGTGGTTATTGGGAAGCATCAAAATCCATGGAAAGAGGTAGATTTAACTTTACGTAACGAAAAAAAACATACCATAGCCCGACGGCTAAGTGGCGGAGGAACCGTATATCATGATAGAGGAAACATTAACTTTAGCTTTATACGCAATAAAAATCAAGACTTTGTTAATTTCAAGGAACACATAATACCCATAAGTGCCGCTTTAGAAAAACTCGGAATAAGGAATATCATCTCTCCTCGGAACGATATTTTTGTAAACGACCATAAAGTTTCAGGCAATGCAGAACATGTAAACAGTAAATTAGGTCGTATCTTACATCACGGTACTTTGCTTTATGACAGTGATCTTATTCGGCTAAATGGCAGTATTCGTCCTCAAAAAAAATATGAGATAAAAACCCATGCAGTAAATAGTGTGCGTAGTCCTGTTATTAATATGAGAGTGGTCTCTGATCACGGAGAAACTAGGTTATTCCTTAATTCACTTATCAACCAACTACAAACTATTCTTGTCGTAGATCAAATAGAATACATTGATCCAATTGTTATACCGGATGTTTCTACCCTCATTGCAGAAAAATATGAAACTTGGGACTGGAATTTTGGACATACACCACAGTTTGAATTTACGGATGATAATGGCAATCTATTCAGAATTAGAAAAGGAAGAGTGCTTGAATCAGAAGACACTTCTTTGATAGGGAAAACCTTTGAATCATTATTATTATGACTAAACTAGAACGAGCAGCCAAGATAAAATACATATTGGATTTTGAATTTTCAGAGGTACCAATACCCTTAGATCATAAAGATCCGTATACACTTTTGATTGCGGTACTGCTCTCTGCTCAATGTACAGATGAACGCGTAAATAAGATAACTCCACTTCTATTTGCCAAAGCCGACAATCCTTTTGATATGATTAAAATGACGATTGATGAGATTCAGGACATTATACGGCCCTGCGGTTTATCTCCGATGAAGAGCAAAGGAATACATGGGCTTAGCCATATCTTAATCGAAAAATATAATGGTAAAGTCCCTCCGGATTTTGATGCCTTAGAATCATTGCCTGCAGTGGGCCATAAAACAGCCAGTGTAGTTATGAGTCAAGCATTTGGTATCCCTGCTTTCCCAGTAGACACGCATATTCATAGATTAGCCTACCGATGGAAACTGAGTACGGGTAAGAATGTAGAAAAAACAGAAAAAGATCTTAAAGCCCTTTTTCCAAGAGAATCTTGGAATAAAATACACTTGCAGATTATTTTTTTTGGCAGAAAATACTGCCCTGCACGTGGTCATAATGCCTTTACATGCCCCATTTGCAAAGAATTTGGACGGGCTGAGTTATTTAAATAATTCATTTCCGCAATTTGTTTTGTGCACTTTTGAAGCGGTCTATATAGATTGACAGTCAAATCAATTATTTCAGTATTCTTACTAACCTAAAACTAAACCTTACCTTTGTGCTTCTTATATGAACATAGAGGTATTATACGAAGACAACCATCTGATTGCGGTAAATAAGCCAGCAGGATTGGTAGTGCAAGATAATGAGCACGGTCTTCCGTCTCTAGAAGAACACGTAAAGGAATACATACGAATTAAATACGACAAGCCAGGCGCCGTATTTTTAGGCTGTATTCATAGACTTGATACCAATGTGACGGGCATTGTACTTTTTGCGAGAACGAGTAAAGCATTGGTGCGGATGAATGAGCAATTCAAAGAACGAACCATTAACAAGACCTATGCTGCGCTTATCAGGAACAAACCTCAGCCTATGGCGGGGACTCTTACACATTGGCTAAAGAAAGATCCAAAACAAAACAAAACAAAATTGTACGAAGAAGAACGAGAAGGCAGTAAAAAAGCCGTTCTTCATTATCAATTTATCAATACCGCTAACCATTGTTTCTTGGTTAAGGTAAATCCAGTAACGGGAAGACCACATCAAATCAGAGTTCAGTTAGCCAGAACTTTTACAGGTATAATTGGCGATGTGAAGTATGGACAAACAAAACCTACAGCTGATAAAAGTATCTATTTACATGCTTTAGGACTTAGTTTCAATCATCCTGTAACAAAAGAAAAATTAAATTTATATGCACCAATGCCCAAATTTGGAAATTGGAAATTTTTTAACGACGTAGAACAAAATTTATTAGAAGAATGAACGGAATAGTAAGAATACCAAAAGCAATTAATGAAGCTGTAAGAGCTTATGCACCAGGAAGTAACGAAACGCTTAACCTAAAAAGTAAATTACAAGAGCTTAAGAGTAAAACTACTGACATACCTATGTACATAGGTGGTCAAGAGATTTTTACGAATGAAAAAATAGAAATGCATCCGCCACATGAAAAAAATCATGTTTTGGGAACGTATAACAAAGGAAATGCGCAACACATAAACGATGCAATAAACGCTGCACTCGCTGCAAAAGAGTCTTGGGCTAATATGCCATGGGAAAGCCGAGCAGCAATATTTCTGAAAGCAGCAGAATTACTCGCGGGCCCATTCCGTGACAGAATGAATGCTGCAACTATGCTAGCGCAATCTAAAAATGCGATGCAAGCAGAAATAGATGCCTCATGCGAAATGATTGATTTCTTTAGATTTAATGTGCAATACATGAGTGAGATCTACGCACAACAACCACCTGAAAACTCTCCAGGAGTTTGGAATCAACTGGAATACAGACCGTTAGAAGGATTTGTGTTTGCGTTATCTCCATTCAACTTCACGAGTATAGCCGCAAACTTGTGTGCAGCTCCTGCCATGATGGGCAATACCGTAGTATGGAAACCTTCCGAAACACAAATCTATAGTGCTCAAGTAATCATGGATTTGTACAAAGAAGCTGGCTTACCTGACGGAGTTATTAATCTAATATATGTAGACGGACCTACTACCGGTGAGGTGATTTTTAACCACAGAGATTTTGCAGGAATCCACTTTACAGGAAGCACTGGAGTATTTAGACATATATGGAAAACTATAGGTAACAATATTGAAAAATACAGAAGCTATCCTAGAATAGTAGGAGAAACTGGCGGAAAAGACTTTATCATGGTGCACAAAAGTGCAGACGTTGATGCTGTAAACGCCGCTATGGTGCGTGGTGCATTCGAATTTCAAGGTCAAAAATGTTCAGCAGCTTCAAGAGCATATGTACCACAAAGTATGTGGGCTGAACTAAAGCCTAAGTTGATAGCTACTACAAATTCGCTCAAAATGGGAACTACCGAAGATTTTAGCAATTTTGTAAATGCCGTAATTGATCAAAAAGCATTCAATAAAATAACATCATTTATCAGTGCAGCTAAAGAATCTAATGATGCATCAGTAATAGCTGGTGGTGATTTTTCTGATGCAGAAGGTTACTTTATTCGTCCTACGGTAATAGAAGCTAAAGATCCAAAATATACCACTATGTGCGAAGAGCTTTTCGGACCCGTACTTACCATATACGTATACGAAGATGACAAATATGAAGAAACGCTTAAAATGCTAGACGATACCTCTGAATACGCTTTAACAGGCGCTATTTTGTGTAAAGACAGAGAGCAAATAAATGTAGCACTTCATGCACTTCGCAACTCTGCAGGAAATTTCTATATCAATGATAAACCAACAGGCGCAGTTGTTGGTCAGCAACCTTTTGGTGGAGCGAGAGGTAGCGGTACAAATGATAAAGCAGGAGCTCCAATCAATCTTATGCGATGGACTTCTATGCGTACAATCAAAGAAACATTTGTTTCTCCAACAAGCTACGAATACCCATTCCATAGTTAAATAATACGCTGAACACTTCCTTTTACAATTAGAAATAAAAGTATGGAAAGGTATCGTAATTCATTACGGTACCTTTTTTTTGTCTTTCTCAAATATTCATTGCATTTAATCTAATAAAGGAAAGAGTATCGGTGGCGCAATTGTACAATTGCACCAGTCATTTTTTTAGATATTGAACCACACATGAAGAAGTACATTTTAAGCATCGCCATTTTATTTGTTTTAGTACTCGCATCGTCTATTTTTTTGCCTTATCTGTTTAAGGATAAAATAATAGAAGCAGTCAGAACTGAAGCGAACAAAAGCCTCAAAGTAGAACTAAATTTCAATCCGAACATTGGCATAAATGTTTTTAAATCATTCCCAAATCTCAATATTTCTTTTAAAGATTTATCCTTAATCTATCCAGATGGAACGTTTCAGAATGATACACTTCTGTTTACTAATAGATTAGAAGTATCTTTCGATCTTATGAAATTTTATAAAGAGCAACAATATGTTTTTAAGTCTATTGCTATAACCAAGCCCTTTATTCACTTAGAATCCCAAAATGACTCGACTGTAAATTGGGACGTATCTCGTGAAGACGACACTAGCCAGAGTGAAGCCATAAACTTTGAACTCGCTAAATTTGAAATAAACAATGGGAGATTTGAGTACCTTGATATTTTGAGTAAGATTGACTTCCGACTTGGTGATGTAAACCATAAATCAAACGGCGATTTCAATGAAAACATATTTAAACTTGCATCCAAAACCGAAATTGCAGAAGTGATAATGATGTATGACGGAATAACATATTTAAACAAATGGGCAATCACACAAAGTGGTGATATAGAAGCAAATATTGCAAATAGTAAATACAGTTTAGCTCAGAATATACTAACTATAAATGGTCTCGAAGCAGATCTAGACGGCTCTATCGCAATGAACGAAGAAGACATTATTTTCGACGTAAATACAAGTTCAAGTAGCCCAGACCTTAACAAGTTTTTAACCTTAATACCTGCTATTTACTCTTCGGATTTTAACAATATGCAAACAAAGGGAGCTGCTAACCTAAGCGCTAGCTTTAAGGGAAAATATAATGACATATCCTTCCCCGCATTTGACATGCAAATGAACATCGAAAATGGATGGTTCAAATACCCTGACTTGCCGTTACCCGCTGAAGATATTAATCTTGATTTGCACATTTTTAGTAAGGATGGAAATATAGATAAAACGGTAGTTGACATATCTCAGTTACATCTCAAAATGGCAAATGATCCTTTTGACGTGAAATTAAAGATGCAAGATATATTTGGTAATTCTCTTATAAACACTGAAATAAAAGGGAAATTAAATTTAACAAATTTAACTAAGATAGTACCCTTAGAAAACACTGCACTCAGTGGTTATTTAGTTTCTGACGCTACAATAATTGGCAGGATATACGACATAGAATCTGCTGCATTAGATAAATTTACAGCAATAGGAAGTCTTACAGCAACGAACTTAATATATCAAACTCCGGATATGAATGAGGCGCTTAAATTATATAATGCGCAAATAATATTAGCGAATCAACATATTTCCATTCCAACTTTTGATGCCGAATTAGGTAAGAATGATGTGAAATTTAGCGGAAAATTTGAAAATTTCTACAGCTATTTATTTAAAGATAAAACACTAAAAGGCAATGGAAATCTAACCTCTAAAAATATCAATCTTAATGATTTTCTCACTGAGGATAATGAAGGTGCATCAACAGAAATGACCTTAGTGGAGATTCCGGGCAATATAAATATGCAACTCACTACCTCCATTGATAAACTTATTTATGATGACTTAACACTTACCGCCTTTTCAGGAACATTTGAGGTAGCTAATAAGACTGCTTCGATGCAAAGAATATCCACTCAATTTTTAGGAGGCCAGTTAAACCTCAATGGAGCATATCAATATGATGCAGAACAACCTAATGCCAATTTTGAGGTTTCATACTCGGATATAAAAATCAAAGATCTACTAAGTAAATTTAAAGTTATAAAAGCATTTGCTCCAATTGCTGATCGCGTCAATGCTCTTACTACCGCAAAGTTGAGCTTTAGCTCATTACTCAATAACGACATGTCTCCAAAATTAGAAAATGTAAGTCTAGGCGGTTCCATTAATTTAAAAAACATTGTTGTAGATCAACTAGAGGTGCTCAAAAGTCTAGATAATAAACTAGGAAGCAATCACTTTAATGTAGCTAAAATTCAAGATTTATTAGTAAAATTCAATATAAAGGATGGCAAATTACTTGTAGCTCCTTTTGATCTATCGTTAGACAGCTCTGTACTACATTTAGAAGGAGTTTCTAAGCTAGACGGAAGTTTAGACTATAGCGGGTTACTGAGTGTGCCGGGAAGTTATATAAAAAATGAAACTAAAATCATCAATGGGTTTGTGAAGGATAGCAAGTTTAGTAATCTACAGATCAAACCATCCGACTATTTAAATATTGCAGTTAACATAGGTGGTAAATTCTCTAAGCCTGAAGTTAAATTAAATCTTACCGAAATCAAAAACTCGTTTAAGCAAACTCTAAAAACAGCAATTGCTAGCGAAGTAGACAAGAAAAAATCAGAAGCCAAGACCAGTGCAATAAACGAGCTGAATAAAGCTAAAGAAGACGCTATGAAAAAAGCAGAAGATGCCAAGACAAAAGCGCTTTCTGAGATAGAACAGAAGAAAAAAGAAGCTGAGGCCAAGTTAAAGCAAGAAGCAGAAAATCGAAAAAAACAATTAAAAGCAGAGGCAGATAAAAAACTTAAAGGATTACTAAAAAAATGAAAAAGTATAGCGCATTAATTATAATAATTATAACAAGCTTATTCGCTTGCACAAACAATTCCAATGGATTTGAAAAAAATCAGGACAAAATCTATGAATCTGCTTCACTAGAAGCAAGCACACCAATTGACACGAGAGATACCATAACCGTTATTGCGAGTGGCGCTAACATGAGCGAGATGCAGTTTGACACCAAGTTGATAAAAGTACCTGCTCAAAAACAAATAACCATTAAATTGGTGAACGAAAGTACCGATGCAACTATGCCTCATAACTTTGTAGTTATCAAAAATGGAACGGCAAATGACGTTGGTCAGGCTGGTTACAAGCACTTAGATAATGCGTACGTATCACCACAAGACGAAAATGTATTTGGGCACACACCTTTAGCTCAAATTAACGAAACCGTCTACCTTACCTTTACCACTCCGAATGCCGGAGAACATCAATTTATTTGCTCTTATCCTGGGCATTGGGGCATGATGAAAGGGATTTTTATAACTGAATAATCCGCTTAGTTCTCCTCATACAAGATACGATGGCCAAGACCACGCTCACTGATTAATTCTGAAATTGATCGATGACTGAGCTTACTGTCCAGCCAACTTATTACGTCAAAATAAAAGAATGGACGTTGCTCAAACTTATCTTGAGCAACGACATATAGCGCTTCTCTAAGTTGTTCCATTTCATTTCTTATACTTATAGTAGGAAGCCGAGCACACACACGTAAGAAATGCATTATTTCTACTTGAAACTTATTGAGCTGCTTATTTCTTGCCAAAAAGCTGTATACACTTCGTATATTTTCGAATATATACTCCGTTTCTTGCAGTTCAAATAAGGAAGTCAGTTTTAGTATACGCGCAAATATTTGTAAATCAGGTCTTCCACTCCTATCCATATTGTAGATTAACTTATCCAAGTAAAAAATACATTCTTTAAACTGACTATTCCCAAAATATAAGCTTGCTACTTTGTAATAAATACTATTGACATAACCTGCATTATGTTTTGCATCTAATGCAACAAATTGCTTTTCAGATTCTAGAAACAATTCTAATCCTTGCGCAAATTTTCCTTTGATAATACATAAATTTAGGGCATGAGTCAGAACATATTTAAAATGAGTTTCACGCAAGAGATTTATATCAGGTAAACTCGATTCAAATTGTAAGGCCTTAAATTTTTCCAATAGCTTAGCATATTTCTCCCACGCATTCAACCTAAAAATACACAACATTTGGTAATTTAGTATTTTAAGGTACACTTCTTTATAGTATGTATTTAAGCCGTTATTTTCATAAAGAGAAGTTAACGTACTTGCATATTTATATCCTAGTACAAAATCTCGCTGTATATAATGATAATGATACATCATTCTACTGTACACCACCTTGTCATAAAGTGATAATTTGGCGTATTGTATTTCACTAACTACCAAATTTATACTGCTCTGAATAGCATGATACTCACGTTTATTCTTACTAAATCTATGTTTTAAATAAAACTCTCTGAGCTTCAAGTACTCTCGCATGAGCGATTGTGTAAACGGACTTACCTCACTCGAGAATTTAAATTGCGATACCATATCAGGTGTCGACATGGTCTCGTAGTAGTAGGTCTCTTCATCTACCAAAACAGCATCATTTATTATTTTATTTTGAGCTTTAAATAGCAACGCTTTATTTTTCCATTTTTCAGCTTGCTCATTTAGACCTAAACCTTTTAGAACGCTGTAATTCTTCAATAAAATTCGGTATTCTTCAAAAGGAGTTGGAGTTTGTAACGCACGCAGATGTTCTAAAATTTTCTCATTTAATTCTTTTAAAACATTCGCCAACTGCTGACCTTTTAAACCAGAAATTTGACCCAATAACATAGCAGAATCATACTGTTTTGCGACCACAAGTTTAACATACACCTTAACGTATAAATAATCACAATAAGGTGGTTTTGCCCATCTCCTGGATAATGCTAACTTTTGAGATTTATTCAAAACAGAAAGGAGTCCAAAAACGTCATTTTCTTTTTTATAATTCATATTACACAATATACAAATCTCTTATTTTTAATTATTTATAAACCATATATATATTTATAAATCATAATAAATTTATATTTTAAAAAGCCAACATCCATTATATTTACGCTATTCGTTGTGTACATGATGAAAAAAACACGAAGCGTCATTCTAGGTTCTGGTTCATATCTACCTGATTACAACAGACCAAACTCCTATTTTGAAAACAGCGAATTTTACAATCCAGATGGATCTAAATTCCCTTCAGACATCAAAGAAATAGTTAGTAAATTTCACGCAATTACTGGAATTGAAGAACGTACAGTTTTAAATTCAGACATGCATACTTCTGACATGGGAACCATTGCATCACAAAACGCTATAAAAGCTGCAGGCATTAACAAAGAAGAAATAGATCAGATTATTGTTGCACACAATTTTGGGGATACTGGAGTAGAGAATAGCACTCCTAATCAAATGCCAACCATTGCTTCCAAAATAAAAAACAAACTGGGCATTAAGAATGAAAACTGTATTCCGTATGATATTGTTTTTGGGTGTCCAGGCTGGATACAAGCTATGATACAAGCAGACGTTTATATTAAAAGTGGATATGCGAAAACATGTTTGGTGGTAGGCGCAGAAGCCCTGTCTAGGATGACAGATCCCTATGATAGAGATTCGATGATTTTTTCTGACGGCGCCGGCGCTGTTATCCTAAGCGCAGTAGAAAGTGAAGAAGAAATTGGCATTCTGCAACATTCGACGATTTCCCATACCCAAAATGAGTTAGATTATCTAACTATGGGAACAAGTTTTCACAACCCTGATCCTAATCATAAGTTTATCAAAATGAATGGCCGAAAGATATATAACTATGCCCTCTCAAACGTACCTAGAGCCATCAAAAGCTGTATTGATAAATCAAATCTAGACTTATCAAATATAAGTAAAATACTTATTCACCAAGCTAATGAAAAAATGGATTTAGCTATCGGCGAACGACTGTTTTCACTTTATGGTATAGATAAAATGCCAGCAGAAAAAATGCCTATGAATATTGCTAAGATGGGAAACAACTCTGTTGCTACCGTCCCCGTATTATTTGACATGATTATGAAGAACCAACTAAAGTCACACTCCTTATCTCCTAGTGATGTTATAATAATGGCTTCAGTGGGTGCAGGAATGAGTATAAATGCATTCAGTTATAGATTACCCTAAAACACATAAACAAAATAAGATTTTATGCGAACAAAAGTTGGAATACACGATCTTGCATTTCAAGCACCTTCATTGTTTTTATCTATAGACGATTTAGCCGAAGCAAGAGGTATCGAAGCCGCAAAACTGAGATTTGGACTTGGGCTTGAAGCCATGTCTCTTTGCGATGTAAATGAAGATATAGTAACCTTAGCTGCAGGTGCAGTTCTAAAATTATTGCGTCAAAACCCAAGTATAACTCCTGATCAAATTGGGCGTATTTACGTAGGAACAGAAAGCAGTATCGACGGAAGCAAACCCATTGCAACTTACCTGCATGACATTGTAAATCAATATTTTAATAGGACTGAACAAGGACCTAACTTACTCAAAAATACCGACGTAGTCGATATGACTTTTGCGTGCATCGGCGCTGTAGATGCCATGCATAATTCACTTTATTACGTGCAAGTCGAATCAGAAAAATTAGCTATTGTAGTTGCTGCCGATATCGCCAACTACGACCTAAATTCCAGCGGCGAATACACCCAAGGCGCCGGAGCTGTTGCCGTTTTAATAGGAGCTAACCCCCGATTACTTGAAATAAAAGACAAATGGGGTGTCGCGACTCAAAGTGAACACGATTTTTTTAAGCCAATTAGATTAAAAACAGAAGGAGACCACATCCTAAAAATACATGATGAAAAACCTATTTTTGATGGGCATTTTTCCAATCAAACTTACCAGAACAGAATAACAGAAGCCTGGACTCACCTCGATTCTGCTAACCCCATTTGGTCTGCCTACCATCAAATCATTTTTCATCTTCCTTACGCATATCATGGAAGACGAATCGTATCCTCTTTGGTAGAAGATGAGTTACTAGCTTCTGGACTACTTAAAACCATTTGTGAATCAAATAATATTGACATAAATGATGCAGACAGAGGTAGATCATTCACTAAAACCATCGAGTATAAAAACTGGGTAAATGACAAAATAAGTGCAGGCGAAAAATTATCATCTCAAATGGGGAACCTTTATACCGCTAGTATATTTTTAAGCCTAATGAGCAGCTTAGAGTATACAGACAACAACGTTGGCGATAAATTTCTATTTTTTGCATATGGCAGTGGGTCTAAGGCTAAAACATTTGAAGGAGAATTAATGCCAGGTCATAATAAAATTGTCAGTACTTGGAAGACATCAAATACTTTAAGTGATAGGAAGCAGCTAACTTTCGATGAATACATAGCCACCAGAACACAAAAAATCGCTCAACCTATTACGGAAAATTCGGAAGTTTATCAAGTTTCGAGCGGGATTACCGAAACAAATAGATTTGAAAGAATTTATAAATTACGAAACACCTAAAATATTGACGACAAAAACCAAAACCGTCATTCAGGTGAACCTATTTTACCTAATTTTGGCCCCATAATTCAACTGAAAATGGAAAACCCGTACTCTATTCAAAATATCTCAATACAATCTGGAGATGATCGAGTGGAAGTAAGCCCCTTCTTTACCTATATTGAAACACTTGAACGGAATAATCAAAAGAATGATGGAAATGTAAAATCACACAATCACTCAAACTTATTTCAAGTAACCATTATTGAGGATGGTGATGTCTCATTTGATAATGAAGGTAAGGAACAGAGAATTGATTACCCTTGTGTTATCTTAATACCTGAAGGGAAATATCATTCCATCACGTACCATAAACCAACGCATGGGTTTATGATGCTCATGTCACTAGAATCTGTCAATGAAAGCTTAAAACAGCTACCTGCAGAATTCACCTTTTCGAATGAAACTTCAATCGTAAGCGAAGAAATAGCGCCTTATGATTTTGAGGATATTCTAGCCCTTTGCAGAAGTCTTCATCACAAAATGATCCAAAAAGACAGAGGAAGCTTAGTAATTAAAAAGAACTATTCTGTCTTAACACTATTGGTTATACTAAATAGTTTAAGAAACGCTCAAAAGCCTAATTTCAAGGAAAAATATGCTGAAAGTAGTTACTTGTATAAATATAAAAAGATGATTCGTGAAGAAGTAGATGCTGCAGGAAAAGTGGCTGACTATGCCAAAAAGATAGGCATCACTCCTACTCACCTTAATAGAGTTTGCCAGCAATTAGTAAATAAATCTGCCTTAGAAATAATGCACGATAACATTACACTCGAAGCGAAAAAACACCTTATGCATACTACTTTTTCAGTAACCGAAATTGCCAACATACTAAATTTTAAGGATCCTTCTCACTTCAGCAAATTCTTCAAGAAAAACACAGGGAAGAGTCCTAAATTTTTTAAGGAATCTATCCAATAAGAAGATAATCTTAAAAAGGTGAATCTTCTCCTGGTTCAAATGGAGACATGTCATTCATCTTGCTCCCGATGGTAATACTGCTATCTGCAAAAGTGTCAGCACCGTAATCACTATAACCCCAATCTGCAAATTTACCAAAGTGCTTAACAAACTTAAGATTGACGGTACCGGGCGATCCATTTCTGTGTTTTCGAATGATGATTTCAGTCAGACCTTCATTGTCGTTTCCTTCCTCATCTTGAGTTACACCATAGTATTCTGGACGATAGATAAATGTCACCAAATCTGCATCTTGCTCTATAGAACCCGACTCTCTTAAATCTGAAAGTACAGGACGCTTGTCTTGACGCTGCTCTACAGCTCTACTTAATTGCGCCAGAGCAATAATTGGTATATCTAACTCTTTGGCCAAACCTTTGAGAGACCTAGAGATATAGGATATTTCCTGTTCTCTATTCCCCCCATTTTTAGTGCTCTCTTCTGCACGCATAAGCTGTAGGTAGTCAATGATAATAAGGTCTAATCCTTTTTGACGTTTAAGTCTTCTCGCCTTCGCCTTCAGTTCTAAAACCGAGAGCGCTGGGGTATCATCAATAAAGAGTTTAGCATCTTCAATGGTACTAATTTTTGTATGTAATTGCTGCCATTCATGTTCCTCTAACTTCCCACTACGAATTTTTTCAGAAGAAAGTTCTGCTTCTGACGCAATTAGTCTTTTAGTAAGTTGCAAACTGCTCATCTCTAGAGAGAAAATAGCTACTGATTTATTTGCTAATACCGCGGCATTACGTGCCATACTTAACACAAATGCAGTCTTACCCATACCTGGTCTTGCGGCTAGAATAATCAGATCACTCTTCTGCCAGCCTGAGGTCATTCGATCGAGCTCTGTAAAACCAGTGGGAATTCCAGTTAAGCCTTCCTTATCACCTTTTGATTCTTCGATTTCCTTGATTGCTTTAGCGATTAAATCCGATACGGTATCATAATTTTTGGTCATACTCTCCTCTTTTATTTCGAAGAGTTTTTTCTCAGAGTTGTCTAGCAATTCAAAAGCATCCGTAGTTTCTTCAAAAGCACTTGAGCCAATTTCAGCAGCTACAGAAATCAACTTTCGTTGTATACTTTTTTGAATAACAATGTGAGCATGGTACTCAATATTAGCAGCACCACTTACTTTATTGGTTAGAGAGGTAATGTAGTATGCACCACCCGCGGCTTCTAATGTTCCGTTTTTACGAAGCTTATCGGTAACCGTCAAGATATCTACCGGATTACCATCATTAAATAACTGAACAATGGCCTCATAAATGTGCTGATGAGACTCTACATAAAAAGCATCCTTAGACAGGTAGCTTACTACTTTTTCAGGGGCATATTTTTCGAGCATCATAGCTCCCAAGACCGCTTCTTCTAAATCTCTTGCTTGAGGTTGAAGTTTAGACAAATCCATATTTCCAAACGTAGATGTCTTTTTGGTCTTAGTTACTTTTTTATCCATTCGTATTTTGTTTATCCTTTTTAGACTATTATGTAATCTTTTTTATAAAGTTCAAAAGTATTCATCCACCTGAGCATTCAATCCACAATCGAAGTACTTGAGTACTTATACACAAGTACATTGAAAATGTGCGTGAAACGTTCATAACCAACTTAATAAAACATACTCTTCTGATAGTCAGTGCCATCTTGTACACATCCGTTTTTTTATCATTTTACTGTTTCACAAATTAACGCCATTCTAGGGCACATTAAGTCTTTGCCTAAATACCTTATTATCATAACTCTTATAGTTATCAACGTTATAATAAGCATAACTCTATTTGTGAAACAGGTACAGCTTCTAAAATTATAGTCAAATGCACATTATCCAGAATAAATGCTAAACTGCCATATCTTTTTGGACTTATATTTGTTTGCTATAATATATAATGGAAGCACAGTTTTCACCAGGAGTAAAAGAAGTAATTCAATTCAGCAGGGAAGAAGCCATCCGACTAGGACATAGCTATATAGGAACCGAACACCTATTACTTGGTCTTATAAGACAGGGTGACGGTAAAGCTATACGACACCTTAAGACTATGGGTATAGATATGCTCAGGCTTAAGAAAGCCGTAGAGGACAGTATAAGAGACACTACGAGTAAATCGACCAATATTGGCAATATACCTCTGACTAAGCAAGCTGAGAAAGCGCTGAAAATCACCTATTTAGAGGCTAAAATATTTAAAGATGACGTTATTCGTACAGAACATTTGTTGCTCTCTATATTGAGAGATGAGGACAATGTTGCATCACAAATATTAAATCAATTTGGGGTAGATTACGACTTATTTAAAAATGCCATGGAAGACAAACTTCCTGACACTGCTATTGAAATGAGTACAGACTCACCTGAAGACTTTTACAACGAAGAAGCAAGCAAATCTGCAACGCCTAATAAACCCGGTACCAAAGGAAAAAGCAAGACTCCAGTACTTGACAATTTCGGAAAAGACCTTACCAAATTGGCAGAGGCTGACAAATTGGACCCTATCGTTGGCAGAGATAAAGAAATAGAACGTGTATCTCAAATATTAAGTAGACGTAAGAAAAACAATCCTGTGCTTATTGGTGAACCAGGAGTTGGGAAAACAGCTATTGCAGAAGGTTTAGCATTACGCATAGTGCAACGTAAGGTATCGCGTGTTTTATTTGATAAGCGCGTTGTAACTTTAGATTTAGCTAGCTTAGTTGCAGGCACAAAATACAGAGGTCAGTTTGAAGAGCGTATGAAAGCTGTGATGACTGAGCTTGAAAAAACAGACGACGTTATTTTATTTATAGATGAAATACACACTATTGTAGGTGCAGGCGGTGCAAGCGGCTCTCTCGATGCAAGTAATATGTTTAAACCTGCATTAGCGCGAGGAGAGATACAATGTGTTGGGGCTACTACCCTTGACGAGTACCGTCAGTATATAGAAAAAGACGGGGCTTTAGAAAGAAGATTTCAAAGTGTGATGGTTGAACCAACATCACCAGAAGAGACACTTGAAATTCTAACAAACATCAAAGACAAATACGAATCTCATCACAGCGTTGAATATACAGACGAGTCTCTTAAAGCTGCTGTGACCATGAGTGTGCGCTATATTACTGATCGTCATTTACCTGATAAAGCCATCGACGTTTTAGATGAAGTAGGCGCCCGTGTACACTTAAGCAACATACACGTTCCCCAAGAAATCTTGGAGCTCGAAAAACAGGTAGAAGAGATTAAAGAAGAAAAAAACAGAGTTGTAAAGAGTCAGAAATACGAGGAGGCTGCAAGACTACGTGATAAAGAAAAATCATTATTAGAAAGCTTAGAAGATGCAAAAACCGTATGGGAAGAAGACAGTAAAACACAACGATATAAAGTAACCGAAGACGACGTGGCAGACGTAATTGCCATGATGACAGGTATTCCTACAAAACGAATCGCTCAAAAAGAAGGCAATAAGTTGCTTAAAATGGGGGATGAGCTGAAGGCTAATGTAATCGGTCAAGATATTGCTGTTGAGAAACTAACTAAAGCTATTCAACGTACGAGAGCCGGACTTAAATCGCCGAATAAACCTATTGGTTCGTTCATATTTTTAGGTTCTACAGGAGTTGGGAAAACAGAAATGGCTAAATCTCTAGCCAAATACTTATTCGACTCTAAAGAAGCTTTGCTCCGAATTGACATGAGTGAGTACATGGAAAAATTTGCAGTATCTAGACTCGTAGGAGCTCCTCCAGGATATGTTGGATACGAAGAAGGCGGATTACTTACTGAAAAAGTAAGACGTAAACCCTATTCTGTTATTCTGTTTGATGAGATAGAAAAAGCACACCCAGACATTTTCAATCTATTGCTTCAAGTTCTAGATGAAGGATTCTTAACTGATAGCTTAGGAAGAAGAATTGATTTTAGAAATACTATAATCATCATGACTAGTAATATAGGCAGTCGTCAGTTGAAAGAGTTTGGTGCAGGTGTGGGTTTTGGAACAACAGCAAAAGCAAGTGCTCAAGACCTAAATAACAAAGGAGTAATAGAGAATGCTTTAAAACGATTCTTCTCCCCAGAATTTTTAAATAGAATAGACGACGTAATCGTATTTAATTCATTAGAAAGAGCAGACATTGAAAAAATATTATTGCTTAGCATAGAAGAGCTAATGGTTAGAATTAGACAAATAGGCTTCGATATTAAATTATCAAAAAAAGCAATCGACTATCTAGCAGAAAAAGGATTCGATTCTAACTTTGGAGCAAGACCTCTTAATCGGGCAATACAGAAATATTTAGAAGATCCACTAGCAGAAGAAATCTTAAAATCTGATGTAAAAGAAGGTGATTTGATAGCCGTAGATTTAGATGTTAAGAAAGATGAACTTACCTTCAAAAAACAAAAAACAAAGGCAAAGAAAGAGCCTAAGGAAGAAAACGAAGCGTAATTTTTTCACTTTGCTAAATAATTAGTCCTTTATTATTTGGGATGTGTGTAGACCAATCTAGTATCTAGATTGGTCTATTTTTTTGACTTCATCCTCAGATTATTATAAAAGTAATCTTAACACCAAAAAGCATAAAAAAACCTTCATCTCATTATTGCGATTCTATTACCTTTGTCATCAAATGGAGATAGGAAAATCATTGTTTAATTTTGAATTAAAAGGTACCGATGGCAAAATTTATGACAAATTTACTTTCGCTGATAGAACAGCGTTAGTCCTAATTGTAACCTGTAATCATTGTCCCTACGCACGTGCATATTGGCACAGACTAATTAAGCTGTACGATCAATTTGAGGAAGACAACTTGATGATTTTAGCTGTTAATTCTAATGATGCTGAACAATACCCTGCAGATTCATACGAAAATATGAAAAAAATGAGTTTAGAATTAAAACTTCCTTTCCCTTACTTGTTTGATGAAGAACAGCGTGTGGCAACTAAACTTGGTGCAACTCGTACTCCTGAAGCATTTGTTTTTAACAGCAAACGAAAACTTGTTTATAAAGGCGCAATAGACGACAATTGGGAAAGCGAGCATATGGTTATGCAAGTATATTTGGAAGATGCTATAGAAGACACATTAGACGGTATGGAACCAGATTACCCTGAAATAGCTGCAGTAGGTTGCAGTGTAAAATGGAAAAAATAAAAAAAATTGGATTCATTAAAAGCTAAAAATATCATTATTACTGGAGCTTCTTCAGGTATAGGGGAAGCCTTAGCTATTCAAGCAGCCAAAATAGGAGCCAATATCGTAATTGCTTCGCGCAATATTTCCAAGTTAGAAGAACTTAAGAAATCACTAAATAGTTATAATAATAACATAATAACTGTAAGTTGTGACGTCACTAAAGCAAGCGAGTGTCAAAATCTTATTGACACTGCTATTCGTGAATTAGGGAGTATACATGTGCTAATAAATAATGCTGGAATCTCCATGCGCGCTTCTTTCGAAGACGTCAATCTTGATGTACTTGAAGAAGTAATGAACGTCAATTTTTGGGGTTCAGTATATTGTAGCAAAGAAGCAATTCCTCATTTGCTTAAAACTAAAGGGAGCTTAGTAGCAGTTAGCTCTGTAACCGGTTTTAAAGGATTACCCGGTCGATCTGGATATGCCGCTTCAAAATTTGCAGTGAATGGTTTTTTTGAATCTATTCGTATGGAATATATGAACAGAGGTCTTCACACTCTTGTTGCTTGTCCTGGATTTACTGCCAGTAATATTCGTTTTAATGCCTTGAATGCTGATGGAGAACAACAAGCTGAAACACCTGCTGATGAGTCGAAAATGGACACTGCAGAGACTGTGGCATTGGATATATTACAAGCCATAAGGGATAGAAAAGACTTTATGCTTAGTAACCAACAAGGAAGAATAATATTTTGGATGAATAAATTTTTTCCCAAATTCGTTGACAAAAAAATACATCAAGTAATAGCCGCTGAGCCCAACTCTCCGATTAAAAAATAATGGAATTTGTAACCGTATTAGCTGATAAGACCAAAGCAGCTTTAGCCCATTTATATAACGTAACCGATGCTAAAATTAGCTTCGAAAAAACGAATGCCAACTTTGCTGGAGATTATACCTTCGTGGTTTTTCCGTTTGTAAGACTTAGTAAAAAAAGTCCAGAAGCAACAGGAGAAGAGATTGGTGCATTTATAAAAAATGAAGTACCTGAGATTACTGGCTTCAATGTTGTAAAAGGTTTCTTAAACTTTGAACTAAGTGATAACTATTGGCTCGAGGTTGCACAAAAACGAGTGATCAACGGCGTCTCTATACCCAATATTGGTGCAGGTAAAAAAGTGGTAGTAGAATACTCGTCACCCAACACCAACAAACCACTCCACTTGGGTCATGTGCGCAATAACGTACTAGGATTGGCTATGTGCGAAATTTTAGCAGCTAATGGCTACGATGTAATCAAAAATAATTTGGTAAATGATCGCGGTATACATATCTGTAAAAGCATGATTGCATGGCAAAAATGGGGAAATGGAGAAACACCGGAAAGCGCAGGAATAAAAGGCGATCATTTGGTAGGCAAATATTATGTTGAGTTTGACAAGCATTATAGAGCAGAAGTAAAAGCCTTAGTTGAAAAAGGACTAGCAGAAGAAACGGCTAAAAATGAAGCCTCCTTGATGCAGGAAACGCGTCAAATGCTTCAAAAATGGGAAGATGGAGATGAAACGGTACTAGCTCTTTGGAAGAAGATGAATGCATGGGTATATGCCGGTTTTGACGTAACTTATAAACGATTAGGCGTTAGCTTTGATAAAATATATTACGAATCAAACACCTATTTACTGGGAAAAGCAATGGTGCAAGAAGGTCTTGCTTCTGGCGCTTTTTACCAAAAAGAGGACAATAGTGTATGGGTAGATTTAACCGAAGATGGCCTTGATGAAAAAATTGTGCAGCGCTCCGATGGTACTTCTGTTTACATAACCCAAGATATTGGAACGGCTGATTTGAAGTATCAAGATTTTAAGATGGATAAGTTCATATACGTTGTTGGGAATGAACAAGATTACCATTTTAAGGTATTGCAACTAATCTTAAAGAAACTCAATAAGCCTTATGCAGATGGTCTTTTTCATTTAAGCTATGGCATGGTTGACTTACCCGAAGGTAAAATGAAAAGTCGGGAAGGGACTGTAGTAGATGCCGACGAGCTGATGGAAGAAGTGGTAAACACAGCACAAAAACAAACAGAAGAGTTAGGCAAAACAGAAGGAATGTCTGCCGAGCAACTTGAGACGTTGTATGAAACACTAGGAATGGGGGCTCTTAAGTACTACTTACTGAAAGTGGATGCTAAAAAGCGTATGCTATACGATCCAAAAGAATCTATCGATTTTCAAGGAAATACTGCACCATTTATTCAATATACTTATACCCGAATTAACTCAATTCTTCGTGCAGCGAGTGAAACGGGACTTACTGTAAAATTTGAATTACCAAACCAATTGGCGCCAGAAGAAAAAGAACTGATTGTATTAATGAATGCGTATCCTGAAGCTGTAAATGCTTCAGCAAATCACTATAATCCTAGTGAAATAGCAAATTCCGTTTACGAATTAGCAAAGGCATTTAATAAATTTTACCACGAGCACAGTATACTTGGCGCTACCAAAGAAAATGAGAGAAACTTCAGGATTACCTTGTCTCAAGCTGTAGGAGAAACCATCAAACACGGCTTTGGACTTTTGGGTATAACCGTTCCTGAGAGGATGTAAATAGGAAACACCGTTTTACAAAAACAGGCTACTATCTCACAATAGCAACCTGCCACATAATTGTTAACAAAACATAAAAAACAATCTTTAGCCGCTTTTAAGGCGCTCAGCAAATTCTTTTACTCAATATGCACTCTCTGCTTTGGATTTCTTTCCAACGTGATAAAATCAATATGAAACAACCCGAATGGAGCAGTATACCCTTCTGCCCACTCAAAATTATCCATCAAACTCCAATAGAATAAACCACGCACATCTTCAGACTGAATATGCGGGATTAAGGTCTCCAAAACCTCTTGGTAATAATTTATCCTATAGCTGTCTTCAAAGGGATGGATTATGTTACTTTCCGGCATACTTACACCGCACTCGGTTATGTAAACCGGGACTTTTTTACTTCCCATATGGGGAATAAGCCATTCCAATATTTCATTGAGTGCTGGGTAGTACAACTCTTGACCCAAGCTTGTTACCGGCATATTTCGTTTTTTAGCACTCAATATTTTTGCTTGTAAATAAGGCATTAGGTAGCTATGCTTTATCACTTCTCTGGTATACACCTGCACACCCAAGAAATCTGGTGTTGCTCTTATTTTAGTCATATCACTTGACCGCACATACTTATCTATTTTCCGTAGAAAAGGAGCAATGGTTGTAGGATACCAATTGCCTAGCATGGGGTCTAGAAAAGTTTGATTAATGGTTGCATGTACACGTTGCGCAGCTTCCTCGTTTTTAGGGCTATCATCAACGGCTTGGATACTGGCAAAAGAAAGCGCTGTTCCTACATTTTTCGCTCCTTCTGCTTGTAAAAAATTTATCCCTTCTGCATTCGCTAAATTAATATGATGCATGGCAGGTAAGAAGTTTTTTTAACCCACTTTCCCAGGAGCATGTATGCCTAAAAAATAGCCAGCACCTGCAAACACAATAGGTTCATTCATTACAATCCAGTTGTCTACTCTATCACCCAGATGTTTATGACATACTTCTAAGTAGTTTAAAAAATAGGAAACAATGTCTCTATTAACCCAACCGCCCTTATCCTGAAGTACCTGTGGTAAATCCCAATGATAGGCTACATACCAGGGAGTTATTCCTTTGTTTAGCATCTCATCGGTAAGTCTATCATAGTACGCTAGCCCTTTGGGATTAATTGCTCCGCTCCCATTAGGCATTATTCTTGGCCAACTTATAGATGTTTTAAAATGGTCTAAACCCAACCAATTCATCAAACTCAAATCACTTGGAAATGAGTTATAAAAGTTACACGCTTGTGCTGCGGTAGATCTATCTTTTATTCTCTTTCCTTGTTCGAAATTTTCCCAAATAGACTTCCCGCTTCCGTCGATGTCTCGAGCTCCTTCCGTTTGATACGCAGATATACCTGCACCCCAAACAAAATCAGGTGAGACAATTGTCTTTAAGTTTGAACTCAGATCTTCTTTTATCACGGTACATTTTTGAGAATATCGTTTGCCACATAATCCTCCAAAATAGTGCGCACGAGTTTATTGTTTTCGTCTTTTATTTCGACCAAAGGCTTCTCTTCAGAGGCTATCCAATCTGCTATTACCGAGTGAAATTTCTTCTTTAGCGAGCATATAACAGGCACACCTAATAGACCAAGATTATGGGCATTACATTGCTGCTCATACTGGTTTTTCATTGGAATTACAAGCAACTTTTTGCGTAGAAACAACGCTTCGCTAGTGGTTCCAAAACCAGCACTACACATTACGCCTTTACAATTTTCCAATGCCAGAATAAATTTGTGCTCATCGATGGGTTGTACATGAACATTCCCGTTGCTATAGCTTTGCGTTGCATGTTTTGAAAAGACGAGCCATTGGGCGCCCTCAAAGATTTGTAAGTGTCTTACAATCTTTTCTGTACTGTAAAATGGGAGATAAACGACATAATGAACGCCATCTGTTGGTTTTAGTTTTTTAATCACATCGCGCACAGGTGGATAGTAGAGTTTAGAATTTAGTTTTTGATAAAACAAGCCATAATGTTTGTTCGCTGGACAAAAATTATTTATGATAAGTTGTGAAATAGGGCTGATAATATTGGGTTTGGGAACATCTGCATCTAACAAAGCCGCTTGATTGCTCAAGGCGACAGAATACACCCAATTGCGTTTTGCGCTCCATGCGGTTACTGGTTCAAAATCAGAAATAACCATATCGTACAAATGCGTAGGCACTTCCTTTATTTCCTGTAAAAATCGAAGTGGGTTGTTATCTCTTATCGTTCTTAACACATCAATACTCCCATTCTTCCCAAAAAAATAGGAAAGCCCTTTTTGTTTGAATTTAACGTCAAAAGGCAACTTAACTTCTGAATGAGACCCACTAGTTAATACATCCACGTGAACATATTTGCGAAGTTCATTGATCATATCAATGGAACGGGTAATATGACCGTTCCCTGTGCATTGTATGCCGTATAAAACTTTCATTGATGAAGAGCATTTAACTGAAACTCCACTAACATGTCGTCAAACATTTCCTTCGCATTTTTATCAACCTCTTCTAATCGTTCACCAAATTCACTGGGTTCGTAGGTATAAATATTCCAAGTCTCTCTATCATATTCCAGCGCCGTTAAGTTTTCGATCCAGTCTCCACTATTGAGATAAAGTACCGATTTATTGTTGCGTATAATTTCACGTATTTCAGGTTGATGAATATGTCCGCAAACAACGTAATCGTAGTTTTTCTGAATCGCAATATCTGCACACATATCTTCAAACTGGTTGATATATTTCACTGCGCCTTTTACCCCATTTTTTATTTGCTTAGAAAATGATTTTTTTTCTTTACCCATAAAATCCAACCATCTATTCACGCGGTAATTTAGCCAAATAAGAAAATCATATCCTTCGGACCCCAGGCGCGTTAGCCACCTACTGTGCTGCATAGTTACATCAAATACGTCCCCATGAAAAAACCACGCTAGTTTGCCATCTAAGTCTAGAACTACTTTATTTTCTACCTTAATGTTACCCAGCTTATACCCCACAAACCGACGAAATACTTCATCATGATTGCCTGGCAAGTAATACACCTTACAACCTTTAGAAGCTAAGTGAAGGACTTCCTTTAATACCGTAGTGTGGCTAGCAGGCCAGTACTTTTTTTTGAATTGCCATCCGTCCACAATATCACCGTTCAAGATTAATTTTTTAGGCTTTATAGACCTGAGGTAATTCAATACTTCGTCAGCACGACAGCCATAGGTGCCCAAATGAATATCAGAAAGAACCGCCACTTCTAGCGCACGGCGTTTCATCTGCGAAACACTGGAATGAAGTTCAAAAACAATAGATAAGTTAATACGCGTATCATGCTTACAAGTATCACTTCATCATATTACCGAATACTTGTAAGAAGATTATGATTAGGTGATCTGTAAGATAAGTTATTATTACTTTAAGGTGAGTGGAATATTACTTGTCTATGCTTATTAACCAAAAAAAAGGTCGCTCTGAAGCGACCTTTTTTCTTATAATTTAACAATATTATAAGGTGTAACTTACTCCTATGGTAAAAGTTCTCATGGGTTTAAGTGACGAGAATAATTGATTTTCTGCACCGTAAGATACATATTCAAAATAGCGCTCACTGCCCATAATATTATTAGCTGTCAGACTCCACTTCCACTGATCATTTTTGCCACTAGCTTTGCTTGCCTTAAAGTTAAGACTATGAAATGGCATTTCATATACATCAGGATTACGAGCAACACCTACTACAGATAACCTTGGCCCTTGCACATTGTAGGTAAATGTAGCATCCCACTTGCTTTTAAGATTAGTGTAGTTGATGTAGGCATTTACGATATATGGAGATTGACCTACCATGTCTCTATTTGTTCCTATCACCTCTCCTACTCTTGCTGCTGATATTCTACCTAGTCTTTCTGCAACCGTCATTTCTACACTTGATTTCACTAGTGTAACATTACTACCGAAAGTAGTTATTGCATTGGTATCACTCAATTTATCTATTAATAACTTAGCTTCAAGCTCCACACCATATAAATTAGCCGTTCCCACATTTCTAGGTTGAAAATTGTTTGGATTTTGGCTGTTGTAGGCCACCAATTCTATTGGATCTGTAAATCGTTTATAGAAAGGACTTACTGAAAGTAATTGTCCTCCTTTTAGGAATGACTCATATCGCAAATCAATGTTATCAATAGAAGTTTGAGTAAGGGTATCGTTCCCTAGGAAAGTACGTCCAGATATTCGATCGACAATCTCCGCATTTGATAATTCTTTAAACGATGGTCGTGCCACTGTTCTGGCGTAAGTGAAACGTGCATTGGTTTTCGGTGTTACCTTATAAATAAAGTTAACTGATGGAAGAATACTTGTTTTATTGAGTAACAAGGAATCTCTTAATCGCACTCCATCTTGATTTTGTCCTGTATAGTGATTTCTAGTTTGCTCCAAACGAGCACCGTAAATCATATTCAGTCTCTCTGAAAATGGATATTCATGCATAATATAAGCCGCAGCTATATTTTGAGTAGCGCTATAGGTATTAGAGAGCTGACGCTGTCCATTGATATAAGATCCGCTATCTTCAACACCTAAAGGAGCTGGTGTCCAAATATTTTCATCTGCCAAGAGTTCATTAGGGTCTCCAGTCCAAGAAAATTTACCTTCCGACTGTATTCTAATACGGTAATCTAGAATGCTGTAGTCTCTCGCTTTATATGTTTCAAGTAATCCAAATTTAAGTTTAGCTACGCGCTTTGGCGCAATCTTCATGGTTTTTTCAAGATCGATTCTGGCATTGTAATTTTGCTCTTGTAAATTTCTAAAAGAACGTGTTACTCCTGCTCCCACTGCTTCATTTATAGCATATTTAGGATTGATATCATCCGTTAGCTCAAAAGCGGTTAAACGCATATCAGGTTCGTCAATAGAGCTAAAAGTAGGTGAAAGCTTCCAATCAAGTTGCCATTTTCCACTATCTAAAACGTGTTTACCACTCAGCATAAAATTAGTAACACTTCGTTGGGTATATTCCAAGTTACTTCTGAATTGCACATTGGGATTTTCTCTATAATCCTCTTGTCTTAAAAAGGCCGATCTAGATTCAGCGTTTTGAGTTCTGAACCCGCTGAGCGAGTATTTACTATTCCCTTTTTTATATGCACCTCCGGCTAAAATACTCCAAGCCGCAGTGCTATTGCCCATGTTTCCTTTAAGGTCTTTGTCTCGCAATAATTCATTTTGTACAATTTCTTGGGGTTTAATATAAGAGCTAAAAATAGCTTCCTCATAGTATTCTGTTTGCAAGCTGTAATTCAGGGCTAGGTTATATCCGAGAGTGTTCCCATTTTTTTTATTGAATTGATCTCCTTGACTAAAAGAGAGGGAAGTATTGGGTGCATTTAATTTTCGCTCGGTAGCTAAATTATTGCTAAATTTTTTTGTTATGGTTGTCAGTTCAGGATTATTTGCACTGGGATCATATTGATTTTTGGTTAAGTCAATAGAACGGCTTATAGGCAACGCACGGTCTCCATTATCAAAAGCCAAAAAATCTGTTGAACTACCTTTATAGGTTATATAATCTTTATTTAAGTGCATGGTAGGATTATATCCTAAGCTGGCAGAGAATGATCTTGATTTTTTACTAGGGAATGCTTTTGTAGAAATATCTACCAAACCTCCTGCAAAATCTCCAGGTAAATCTGGAGTAAATGTCTTGTAAACCATAATATTATCTAACACATTGGTTGGAAAAATATCCATTTGTACGGCATTTTTATCCGGATCTAAACCTGGAATAACCATACCATTAAGAATTGTTTTAGTGTATCTATCACCTAGGCCTCGGACAAAAACATGCTTTCCTCCTTGCACACTAATACCCGTTACACGAGCTACAGCTTGTCCTGCATCGCTATCGCCAGCACGTTTTGACGCCTCTGCCGAAACACCGTCAACTGCATTTATTGAATTTTTCTTCTCTGCTAGAATAGCTGCATCTGTATTCGTTTTACGTACCCCAGACACCACAATTGGTCCTTTGGTAAGCACACTCTCTACCTCCCCTACTATACGTACGTCTCTTACGGTTACTTTATCCGCAAGAATCACTATATCATACTCTTTGTATTCTGGCAAACCAATGTATTTAAAAGTTAGCGTATACGTTCCTGGAGGTAAAGAAAATACATAAGTACCTTCAAAATCTGAGATCGTACCACCGTTTACGCCTATCGCTTTAACAATAGCGCCTACACAAATTTCATTGGTCGCATCATCATAGATTTTACCTCTAAGTGTGCCATTTTGCGCAAACGTAAAATTTGCAATTAGAATAAATAAAAGGGTATTAAGTGTTTGTTTCATTTTATTTTTTAAGCATAAAATGCCTACTGCTTTGTGCAGTAGGCATCATAATAGTATATAAATTAAAGTGTTTCGTTCGGTTATAATTTATTGTTAACTGATGTCCAAGACCATCCAGTAAACTCAGACTTATTCGCACCTTTAGAAGAAGCTGTGTTAAGAGCATTCCCAGAAGTAGCCATTAAAGCATCTAGAGCTGTTTCTGCTGCAGAATCAAAACATCCACAAGAAACACAAGAAGCTGTGTAACCAGAAGCCATAGCAGTTAAGCTAGAAGCACCTAAATCATTATTTTTAACGATTAATTTTGGCGTAGCAGCAATGAAGTATGCGTAAGCATCAGATTTAGAAGTACAATTAGTAGTATCTCCAAAACTTGCTCTGAATTTGATGTATTTACCAGAGTAACCTGCAAAAGAACAGTTTTCGATAGTACCTTGTGCTTTAGATTTTAAATCTGCAGCAGAACCTTTACCATCTGTTGAGATAATAGTACCGTTTTTCAAGGTAAATAAACCTGAAGTATTAGTAGTTCCCTCTGGACCGTCTATTTCTAATCCTTCATCAGTGTCACCACCATGCATTACTATAAAATTATTTACAGTACCACTATAGTTGAAATCGATATCTATTCCGTCGTCACCATGGTTATATACTAATGCATTTTGTACATTAACAGATCCTCCAAAAAACTCAATACCGTCATCTAAAGTAGCAACTATTTCTACGTGATTTATAACAGTACCAGAACCTACACCACCAAGTGTAAGACCATTAATCTCGTTACCTTCTCCAATAAGAGCACCACCATGACGTATAGATACGTAAGTTAACACACCTGAGTTATCAGCATCGTTGTCTCCACCGAAAGCACCATAAGTGGCTGTAGCTGGGATACCTTCTATTTGTGCAGAGATATCACCATTTTCAGCAGAAATTTTAGCTTGACCTAAGATGATAAGACCTCCCCATTTTTCTCTGTCGTTTCCAGTAAGATTTGTACCTGTTTTTTGACCAAGAGCGATGTTATCTAACTCTGAAGTGAAGATGATAGGCATATCAGCTGTACCTTCTGCCATTAGCTTGCCACCTTTTGCGATAATAAGTGCAGATGCATTTGCTTCTGTTCCAGTTCTACCTTTAACGATTGCACCTTTTTCTATAGTAAGCGTAGCACCACTTTCTACCCAAACTCTTCCTTTAATAAAATGAATTGTATTTGCAGCCCATGTAGTGTTGGTAGTGATAGCTCCAGAATGCTCTAAGTCAGCAACTGGTGGCGTAACGTAACAATCGCTTGATGGATCAGACTCGTCACAATCTTTGCAACCAACAAAAGATACAGCAGCAACTGCTAGCATCATTAGAAATAAGATTTTTGAAATGTTTTTCATTTGATTGAATTTTTTAAATTTTGATTGTTTTGCTTTGAATTTTGTACTGCAATGGTGCGGGGATAATGTTATGTGATTGTTAACTTACATTTAACTTTTAAACATGTGGAAAACAGGTGCACTTCTGACCAATCAAAGCTTACTACGAAACAATTCTAACTGCGCTTAAAACAAGTAACATCCTTTATCCACGCATCTTTTCAAACAACTTAACACATTCTACGGCTTCTTTCACATCATGCACTCTCAGCAAGTTTGCTCCATTTTGAAGCGCGAAAGAATGCAAAAACGAGGTGCCATTTAGCGCATTACTCGCATCCGTTCCCAAAAAATTATAAATCATTGATTTTCTAGATAATCCAACCATTAAGGGTATTTCTAAGCTATTAAAAACCTTCAATTGTTTCAATAATGTATAGTTATGTTCTAATGTTTTGCCAAAACCGAAACCTGGATCAATTATAAGATCATTTATTCCCGCCATACGACATTCTTCATTTTTAGCCAGCAAATAATCAAAAACATCTTGCACTACTTCTAGGTACTGCGGATTATTCTGCATGGTTTTTGACTTTCCTTGCTTGTGCATCATAATATAAGCAACTCCAAGTGTGGCAACACTAGGAATCATATCCTCATCATCATCGCCTGCACTTATGTCATTTACTATACAAGCTCCAGCTTGCACCGCTGCAATCGCTACTTTGCTTCTAAAAGTATCAATAGAAATAGGAATATCAACTGTATTTGCTAGCTTTTCTATAATAGGAATAACACGATCTAATTCTTCCTGCACACTTACATCTGCCGCTCCCGGTTTTGAGCTATATCCGCCCACATCTATTATTCCGGCACCATCATTTATCATTTTATGAGCTTGTGTAAGGGCCGTATTCACTGTATCATATTTGCCACCATCCGAAAAGGAATCAGGAGTTACATTTAAAATTCCCATGACCATAGGCCTACGTAAATCTAATTCTGTGCCTTTTATGTGGATGCTTCTTTTCATTAGTATGGTTTGGAAAATTATCTTCGCAGCAAATTAAATTCATTTTGAGTACAGATACACCTATACTGTTTGACTATTCCATTGCAAAATGCAGAGAAATTTTTAGTAAAAAAACCTATGACTACGGCACCGCTTGGCGTATTCTTAGGCCCATATCCATTACAGATCAAATCTTTATTAAGGCTCAACGTATTAGAAGCATAGAAGATAAGAAGGAAAATAAAGTGGGTGAAAGTATAGAAAGTGAATTTATAGGTATCGTTAACTACTGCATCATAGCACTGATTCAATTAGAATTAAAAGATGGTGATGACATGGAAATGGATCCAAATGCAGTTTTAAAACTTTACGATTTAAAAGCCAATATGTGCAAAGAACTAATGGCTACTAAAAACCACGATTACGGGGAGGCTTGGAGAGACATGCGCGTTAGTACATACACAGACCTTATCTTAATGAAAATTTTACGCACCAAGCAAATAGAGGACAAAGGAGGTAAAACGCTAATATCTGAGGGCATCGATGCCAACTTTAGCGATATGTTAAACTATGCTGTTTTCGCCTTAATCAGAATTAATAATTTTTACAATTCATGAAATATTTAGTTAACGTATTACGTGTTCTTGTAGGGCTCCTCTTTATTTTCTCAGGTCTAATTAAGGCAAATGACCCTACCGGATTCAGTATTAAGTTAGACGAATACTTTTCTGTTTTTTCTGCTGATTTAGAAGCAACGCAAGACAGCGTAACTATTTCTATAACTACTCCTGATGGAATTAATTCAATCAAAAAAGCAATCCAATCCAGTAACCCAATAGCAGAATTAAGTGCCGAAAACACTCCCTGGAAAGCAGTTTCGTTGGGTGAAAATTTAAACGATAGTGTTTACTTTAGTGACGCTTTTATTTATTGGGGAAGTCAAGAATTATACACTTCATCTCTTAATGCAGAAGACAGTAATACGACGCTATTAAATATCACCGTGAATTATGCGGTAAACGATCACGCTATAGGGGAACAACATTTTATCTTTAACGCTTTTGAAAGTAAAGCACAGAAAACAACAATTGATCTATCTGACCACCTTATTAGCAATTCATGGCTGGTAAATTTATTGCAAAGTCTTAGACCTTACGCTGTAAGTATAGGTATATTACTATGTGTTTTTGAAATAATACTTGGATTGTCTCTACTTATTGGTTGGGCTCCAAAACTCACCATCACAATGTTGGTCCTATTGATGACTTTTTTTACCTTTCTTACGTGGTACAGCGCTATCTACAATAAAGTTACCGATTGCGGTTGTTTTGGAGACGCAATCAAACTTACACCTTGGCAAAGTTTTAATAAAGACATCATTTTATCGATAGCCATAATTATTATTTTATTGGGTTTAAAACATGTAAAAGCCATCTTCAGTAAGCCATTTGCCGCAAGACTACTTACCGTGTTTACCTTGTTGTCTTTTGGTTTTGCAGCATATTGTTATCATTATCTTCCAGTCAAAAATTTCTTAAAATTCAAAGTGGGTAATGACATTGAAAAAATGGTAACCATACCTGAGGGAGCCCCTACTGACATCTACACTAATGTTTTCTCGTATTCTAAAGATGGCAAAACAAAAGAATTCACTATTGAAGAAATAGGAAATAGGGATTTAAAAGCCGAGGGTTATGTTTTTGTAGATCGAATAGATAAATTGATTAGCAAAGGATACGAACCGGAAATTTATGATTTCAAAATGATGGACGAAGGACGAACCAATGATTACATCGACGTATTTTTTGCAGATTCTGGTTTCAAATTACTTTTAGTCTTAAGTGAGGTTGAATCCGCCAATACTAAAAATATGGAAGAGCTTCGAGAAATTTTGCGGGCCTGTAAAAAAAATAAGGTTAAGGTCTATCCTCTTACAGCAAGTAGCCAAGAAGATGTAGATATATTCAGACATGAACACCAATTAGACATGCCTTTTTACTATGGCGATAAAACCAACCTTAAATCTATCATACGTTCTAACCCAGGCTTATTATTATTCAAGGATAACATCGTGCACAACATTTGGCCGTCAACACGACTACCCAATGTAAAGCGATTCATAAAACAATTAAACAAATGATAACTTTTCTGATAAAAAGGATAATCAATGGTATCTTTATACTCTTTAGTGTAGTTACCGTAGTATTCTTTTTATTCAGCTTCTCCTTCCCTAGTCCTGAAAAAATGGCTATAGGGCAACGCACTGATGTTGAAACCCAAGAAGCAATAAAACGAGAATTTGGCTTAGACAAACCTCTTTTCACACAGTATCTACTTTTTTTAAACGACCTCTCTCCTATATCTTATCATGGTGATATTACTTCATCTGAACTACGCAAAAAGTACGGCTCTCTTCTTGCAATCAGCTTTGGCTCCAAATTTATTGCTATTAAAAAACCTTTTCTAAGACGAAGTTTTCAAAATCGCGAAAAGACATCAACATTAATCGCAAATTCTTTTAAAGGAACATTTGTCCTGGCACTAGTTGCCATCATTTTTGCAGCATTTATAGGTATTAGTTTGGGTATTTTTTCGGGCATAAAAGCCAATTCGTGGCTTGATCAAAGCATTGTATTTATCAGTACACTAGGCATCTCCGTGCCTTCATTTTTTTCCGCAATCATTCTAGCATGGTTCTTCGGATACGTGTTGCACGATATTACCCGACTTAACATGTCTGGCAGTTGGATAGATATAGATCCATTCAATGGAGAATTTTACCAATGGAAAAATCTAATTCTTCCTGCAATAGCTCTAGGCGTTAGACCTCTATCTATTTTTACCTTGCTCACACGCAGTTCTATGTTAGAAACGTTAAATAAAGATTTTATCAAAACAGCTAAGTCTAAGGGATTAAGCTCACGGGAAATCCTCACCAAACATGCGTTGCCTAATGCATTAAATCCGGTTATTACAGCTATTTCTGGTTGGTTCGCATCTTTACTGGCAGGCGCTTTTTTTGTGGAATATATATTTAACTGGCGCGGTTTAGGAAAACTCACTATAGACGCTTTAGAGATGAACGATCTACCTGTCGTTATGGGAAGTATTTTATTTATAGCCATGCTGTTTGTGATCATCAACATAATAGTAGATATAATCTATGTTAAATTAGACCCACGAATCCAGCTGGCCTAATGATATATTTTATCACAGGATTTACAGGCGTGGGTAAGACCACGATAGGAAGAGAGCTCGCATCGCTAACTAACCTAACATTTATAGATTTAGATGAGACTATTGAGGTTAAAATAAATCAGACTATAGCAAGCTATTTTGAAGAATATGGCGAGGAGGCATTCAGAGATATAGAGCGGCAGACATTGATAGAATCCATTACATTGCATTCAGACGGCATTATAGCCTTAGGAGGCGGTACATTATCTTATCGGCTAAATCATGTAAACATTTTGCAAGGTGGAACCTTAATTTATTTAGAATTACCCTGGGCTGAACTGTATCTCAGAATAAAAAAATTAAAAAATAGACCAACTCTTAAGGATAAAACAGAAGCTCAAATCAAAGCCATTTTTAATCAAAGATTACCTTTTTACGAACTTTCACAGCTCAAGATGCCTATAAATAGTGGGTTTAGTACTCAAAAACTGGTTGATATTTTGAAATTATCAACAAATAGGTAACAACCCTTGTATTGGTGCGGTTCTTCACGTTAACATTGGACTTTTAATTACATTCATTAATAAATAAACCTTATGAACAAATCAGATTTAATATCAGCTATGGCTGATAAAGCTGGCATCACAAAATCACAAGCTGGTGAGGCCTTAGACGCATTTATGGATTCAACTTCTGCTGCACTTAAAGGTGGTGAGAAACTTATCCTTGTTGGTTTTGGTACTTTCTCTGTAAGCGAAAGAGCTGCAAGAACTGGAAGAAACCCAAGAACTGGTAAAGAAATCGCAATCGCTGCTAAAAAAGTAGTGAAATTCAAAGCGGGATCAGGCCTTTCTGACAAAGTAAACTAAGAAACCTTAGAAAATTAAAAAAAGCCTCTTGGGAGAATTCCTGAGAGGCTTTTTTGCTTTATCATTTTGAGGTCTTACAAAATTCGTAATTCTATTTAATAAGAACACCCAACATTCACCCCAAAAACAATGCATTAATATTTTCTTAAAACTACATTTGGTTAGCTAAATTTGCAGAGATGCAATTTTGGTGGCTTTTTCTGTTGTTTTTCTTTCCTTTTATAGGCGGTGTAGTGGGTTTATTAATTCAGTCAGAGAAAACACGACAACTAAAACTTTTTCTTGCTTTTAGTGGGGCGTTTTTAATTAGTATCACTATTCTTAATCTTATTCCTGAAGTATACGAGAAAGTAGGTCACAAAGCAGGCTATTTTATCTTAGCAGGATTCTTTTTACAAATCATATTAGATTTTTTCACTAAAGGAATAGAACATGGACACCTGCACTTTCATGAGTTTAAAAAAGGATTTCCTTATTCTGTATTTATCGCACTAAGCCTACACGCTTTTATTGAAGGATTAGGTCTTGGCGGTGGGGCTTTTTCAGAAGCCATTCAGAACAATATGGTTTTCGCCATTGGATTACATGAACTACCTGCCGCATTTGCCCTTGCGGTAGTGCTTAAGAGCGTTTTTTCAAAAAGCAACTCAAACTATATATGGATTGCTATTTACGCAGCTATGGTGCCCCTAGGAATGCTTGTAGGATCGTCATTAACCAATTATCAGGACATCTTGAGTGGACTTATCGGCCTGGTTATCGGTGTTTTCTTGCATATCAGCACCACCATTTTATTTGAGAACAACGAAAGCCACACCTACGGCAGATATAAACTCGTAGCCATATTAATAGGATTAGGGGTCGCATTGTTGGCGGTTAATCTTCACGTGCATTGACCCAAGCACGTAAATTAAAACTCATCATCTATTGCCTAGCACTTGCTGGGTCAATTCTATATTGGATTAAAGTAACCTTCCCAAGAACCTCCGAAATTAAACAAATCCCAATTCAGATTAATACACCTAAGAAAGACACCTCTAGATTAATTAATGCTGTTACTTTTTGTGATTCGATGAAGTACAATAAGGAATTTGTGATATTAATTGACTTATCTGGATATTCTGGCTCGTATCGATTGTTCGCAGTAAATCTTATAACGAATGACACCCTAGTTAAAGGATTAGTAACACATGGCCACTGTAAACGATCTGAAGGTCGCATTGCGCGTTTTAGTAATGAGATAGGATCTAACTGTTCTTCGCTAGGCAAATATTCCATTGGACAAAAGTACAATGGAAGCTTTGGCATAGCCTACAAAATGCATGGGCTAGATGTCAATAATAGCAACGCTTTTGAGCGATTCATCGTCCTTCATTCACACTCTTGCGTACCTGATAATGAACAAGAAGATGACATTTGTGAAAGCGAGGGATGCCCAACTGTGTCACCGCGCATTTTGGCTCAGCTAAGCAAACACCTGGATGCATCACTTTTACCCGTGTTAGTATGGATTTACGCTAGTTAATCTTAATCTACTGTTATCTTGTACCAAACTACCTTTTTACCGTTTTGAGCTGGTGCTAAAATAGTGTCTTCGTTTACCGTTTTGCGGTACGTGAAATATTTACGTTTCATTCCAGGTATTTTTTCGCTTCTGCTGAACGCTTTTAATTCAGCGTCTCTAACCTTCGTCAAATCACCATCACTTTTTACGATATGACCTTGTGTCATCACTGTCAATTCCCCGTCTTTCAACGAAACATCCATGCTTTTTTGCAACGGTGCGTTAATCGATACAAAACTCTTTTTGTAATAGTTCTGGACTACATCGTCACCTATAAACTTCGTAAAAATAAGATCATCATAATGATAATAATAGGTTGTAGTCGTGGTTGTACGACCGTTTGCATCCGTATAGGTGGTAGTTACTATTTCTAAATGCTGTTCCTCTAGAACTATCATGGCATCACCATTTTCATCTAAACCACTAAAAGCAATGCTGTTCACATTTAACGCAGCACGTTTCTTAATATCAAAATAAGCTTTCTCCTCTGGAGTCATTTTAGCTAATTTTTTCTTGGCTTTCTTCTGAATCCGACCTTTTCGATTTCCATTTTTCATGTTATCTATTGCTTTTTCAGATTCCATGATATCATTTACATTTTCGAGTACATCCTCCGTAAAATTATCATTAACATTACTAATTTCATCTAAATTGTCGTTGTCTAAAACAATTCTACTCACACCCGTAGTAGCTAATTTAGCATATACTTGTTCACCATTTAGTCCTACTAAATTAATATTCCCTTTTTTATCAAAAAGGATATTCATATCTACAAATAAGTCGTTTTCCGGGGTAATATATTGTTCTGTTGTACCATCTGAATTTATTTTTTCCAAGACAAAAGCTGATTTATTGATATCTACCCATGTGGCACGCTTGTTAGATTTCACTTCTGCACGTGTCAGTTCATCTACCACATTATTTTTACCCAAGATATAAATAGCACCTTTATCATCAACAGCGAAGTCACGCACATAGAACTTATCCGACGATTCCTTTAGCGTTACGGCATAATTTTTTTCATAATTGACAATTTCAAAATCCTTGTCCAACACCCAAAAGGTGAATTTAAAATCATATGTTCCAATTTTACTCTGCTTGCTACTCTTGCCAAAGAAACTTTTTGATTTCTTTTTAATCGGCTCCGCATCTTTTCCAAAAACAACCATGTATTTTTCGTCTTTGGAGAGTGATATATCAAAACTAGATTCTTCATACCCCGTTTTTGCAGCAGGATCTTTTACTTCAGCTACTTTTATAAAGCTGCCTTCCAGCGCCATTTTCTCCACATTAAGCTTCGAATAAAATAAGTACTTTTTCTTGTTCTTTTTATTTACAAAAGTTGAAAATACATAAAATTCATTTTGGAATTTTACTAATTTTTCAAATGCTAAATTCTTGCCTAAGTGGTCAATATCTAATTGTTTTTGTTCAACTAGATCAAGATTTTTATCATACCTCTGGATGTAATATAATGCTTTGTATTGTACAAAATGGATAAAGCTCCCAATAGAGACGGCGCCACCGGCACTACCAACGCTAAGAGACATATACCCTCCGTTTGGCAGTTCTACAACATCAATAAAACCTCTTCCCTTTTGCTCAAAAAGATCACCATGAGTTTCTTTTACCCTTATTTTACCTTGAGCTACACTAGTGATAGTACATACTACCATAAAGAATAGCAGCACACTTATTTTAGCTAATTTCATTTTTTTCATTTCTTAATACTTAATATAATAGCCAAAGCCTGCTGAGAAGCCTCCATAAAATCCGGTTTTTTTCACATCCTCAATTACTGTTGTAGTTCCAGTAGTAGGTACCGTTTGAGCATATTTAGCTAATCGCAGTCCTGCGTTAAAGCCTGCTTGAGCACTAACGCTATTGCTCAATAGGTATTTCCATCCAAAAGTATAAAATATATCTTGTGCATTGTAGCTATATGTTTCGAAATCACTGTTCCTATTCCTATAGGTTAAGGCTTGAAAAGTCATCTCTGAAATGGCCTCTTTACCACCATACCTTTTGGCCGTTACCGAAAAACCCATACCCTTGGTAAGTACTTCATCATATGGAAAAAACTCCAATTCATTAACTAACTTAAACACATCTATACCTCTATTAAACTGATAACCTCCACCCAGTTCTACCGAATAAGTATGATTGATTCTTTGCTCGTATGCCAAATCCAAAAAACCTGTTACAATAGAGGTAACAGCAATTCTAATATCGGCATCTGCATCCGTATTCTTGCCGTCATCTAGATACTTTTTAGCATTACTGTCCGTCGTAGGGAGGTCTTTTTGAGAGAAAGCATTTAGAGTGATTCCGATACAAAAAAACAATATTATTCGTGTCATATTTTTTTTACAAAGTCAAATTAAAAGAAAAAACCTCAACTAAACCACAATTAATGTCACTCACTTTAAATAAGGCTACTTTTTTAGATTAGTCGTATATACTGTTCAGTAAGCCTGCTAGCCTTACTCCTGCTTGCTCGAGTCTTAACTCTACCGTTTTTAAATGCCTAAACGAGTATTCATATTTCAGATTTACATTATCACCAAAGTCATAACATGCTTTTCGCAAGTCTTGGCTTTCTTGAGCCCAATCTCTAATGGTAGAGCTTTGCCAAGCTTTCACTTGCCATTTTTCTATATTTCTATTTACATGCTTGCCCCACTCCTCATAACTTAACTGCTCATTATCTATGATTTCACTATCCCATACGTGGTGCAAATTTGTAGCTTCCCCAAACCATTTCACTTTTATATCATTTCCTCCTTTATCTTCCGCCAAGCCTACGTGCAAAGGCTGATGTAAATCACCTACCAAATGTACCAATGCCATGATCGCAAATTCTTCATCTTTCACTAATTTAAATTGTTTGGTTCGCAATTCAACAATCAATTGCTCTAAGATGCTGATAACATCACCTTTGGGATTTGGGATAATATCTTCATACCGCATTCCGTCAGGAATACTTACATAATGCCACGAATTCATAAATCTGTAATTGGTGTCTGATCTTAAAAAGTCCATATAGTTCCCACTCATTTCAAGCGAAAATTTTGTAAGGACTTGGTTAACCCGCTTACTTGCTTTGGCACTAAGATGTTGTTGAGCTACGTAGCCTACTACCCGATGCCCAGTTTGTCCCCAAGCCCATAATTGAACTGCCGCACATAAAAAGACAAGCAGTGTTGATATTCTAATCAATTTCATAAAGTGCAATGATAGAATATCTAATTCAGCTTAACTTCGCTGCTAAATGAAAAAAACGTTAATTCTTCTTCTTTTGATGGCGACAGGAGTCTCGCTGCAAGCTCAAAACCTTTCTCCCTATACCATTTACAATGCAAAAGGAAAAGAAATAAGCTATTCAAAAATGATGGCGACACTATCCAAACAAGATATTATACTTTTCGGAGAACTTCATAACAGCGCTTTGGCTCATTGGTTACAAGTAGAAGTAACAAAAGAATTAGCCACGAAACGAGCGCTACAACTTGGTGCAGAAATGCTAGAAGCAGATGATCAAAACGCCGTCAATCTTTACCTATCTGATTCTATCGACCAAAAAGGCTTAGATACCTTAGCACGCCTTTGGCCCAATTATACAACAGATTACGCACCCTTAGTGAATTATGCTAAAGAAAATAAGCTCGAATTTATAGCGACAAATATCCCAAGGAGATACTCTCGATTGGTTAATAAAGGAGGGTTTGAAGCGCTAGACACACTGCCAGCTATCGAAAAATCTTATGTTGCCCCATTGCCAATCGCTTTTGATGCAGAACTCCCAACCTATAAGAGCATTTTAGAAATGATGGGTGAACATGGAACGCCTTCCCTTGTCAAGGCACAGGCTAGCAAAGATGCTACCATGGCCCATTTTATTTTAAAAAACTATAAAACAGGAAAGCTATTTATTCATTATAACGGTGCTTTCCACTCAGATTACTATGAAGGAATAGGTTGGTATCTTAAACGACAATCCCCCACATTAAACTATTCTACTATCTCTACAGTAACCCAAGCCGACATTACAAAACTAAATGCCGAGCACATAGGAAAAGCTGACTTCATCTTAGTTATAGATGAGGATGTAACTACTACGTACTAACTTGAAAGGTTAAATTAGCAATAAATAGTTTCTTCCTACATATTACGTCTATACTGCCCTCCTACTTCAAATAATGAATTGGTTATTTGACCTAGTGAGCACACTTTACACGCTTCCATCAAAGCATCAAAAACATTACCATTTTGCAGTGCCACTTGCTGTATGTCAGCGAGTATTTGATCGGCTTCATTAGCATAACGTTTATTTAAACTTTGTAGCGTATTAATTTGAAATTGCTTCTCTTCCTCTGTAGCTCGAATTACTTCCTTAGGTAACACCGTAGGCGAACCTTTGCTGCTTAAGAAAGTGTTTACCCCTATAATCGGAAAATCTCCATTGTGCTTCAAGGTTTCGTAATAAAGACTTTCTTCCTGAATTTTGGATCGTTGGTACATTGTTTCCATGGCACCAAGTACTCCGCCTCTTTCCGTAATTTTATCAAATTCTGCTAAAACAGCTTCTTCTACTAGCTCAGTTAATTCTTCCGTGATAAATGAGCCTTGCATAGGATTCTCGTTCTTAGCTAATCCTAATTCCTTATTTATAATCAACTGAATGGCTACTGCACGTCTTACACTTTCTTCTGTAGGCGTAGTAATTGCTTCATCATAGGCATTGGTATGCAGTGAGTTACAATTATCATATATCGCATAAAGTGCCTGTAGCGTAGTACGTATATCATTAAAATCTATCTCTTGAGCGTGTAAACTTCTACCACTGGTTTGGATGTGGTATTTTAGCATCTGACTGCGCTCATCTGCACCATACTTCAGCTTCATCGCTTTTGCCCAAATCTTACGAGCAACTCTTCCTATAACAGCATACTCAGGATCAATACCATTGGAGAAGAAGAACGATAAATTAGGACCAAAGTCATTAATATTCATTCCCCGACTCAAGTAATACTCCACATAGGTAAAACCATTGGCCAAAGTAAATGCCAATTGTGTAATAGGATTCGCACCTGCTTCGGCTATGTGATATCCACTTATAGATACCGAGTAAAAGTTTCTCACTCCATTATCGGTAAAGTACTGCTGAACATCACCCATAAGTCTAAGTGCAAATTCAGTAGAAAAAATACACGTATTCTGAGCTTGATCTTCTTTTAAAATATCTGCCTGCACGGTTCCTCGTACTTGCTTGAGTGTTTCCGTTTTTATCTTTGCATATACATCTGCAGGAAGTACTTTATCTCCGGTAAGTCCGAGGAGCATGAGACCTAAACCTTCATTTCCTTCCGGTAAATCACCATCGTATTTAGGTTGTTCGCTCCCTTTTTCTTTAAAATACGCATCTATTTTTTGTTGAGTTTCTGCCTCAAGACCATTTTCTTTAATGTAAATCTCACACTGTTGATCGATTGCCGCGTTCATGAAAAAACCAAGCAACATAGGCGCAGGACCATTTATGGTCATACTCACAGAGGTCATGGCATCCGCTAAGTTAAAACCCGAATACAATTTCTTAGCATCATCAAGACAACATATACTAACACCCGCATTTCCTATTTTTCCATAAATATCTGGTCTATAGTCTGGATCATTGCCATATAACGTAACCGAATCAAAGGCGGTACTCAATCGTTTAGCAGGCATGCTGCTACTCAAATAATGGAAACGTTTATTTGTTCGCTCCGGTCCTCCCTCGCCGGCAAACATCCGTGTAGGATCTTCTCCTTGGCGTTTAAACGGATAAATACCTGCCGTAAATGGGAATGTTCCTGGTACGTTTTCTTGTAAATTCCATTGCAATACATCACCCCAAGCCTCGTACTTTGGCAATGAAACCTTACTGATTTTTTGATGAGAGAGAGATATGGTTTTGGTCTCTACTCGTATCTCTTTATTCCTTACTAAGTAGGTGTAAATATCATTTGCGTATGACTCTTTGACTTTATCCCAATTATCAATAACTACCTGTAATTTTGGATCAAAATCTAAGGCAATTGTAGTATAGGTTTCCTCCAAATCTTTAATTAGTCTATCTGCATCCCCTATTTTAGCCTCTTTAACAGTAGCAATGGTTTTGTGTATACCATATAACTTTTGTGCAATAGCAGATTGCTCTTTAGCCCACTTGTCATATCCTCGGTTGGTTTCCGCAATCTCAGATAAATAGCGTACACGTTTAGGCGGTATAATAAAGATCTTTTCAGACATTTCGTTAGCTGCCACAAGATGTGAGTCTAAATTGGCTTCCGTCTTTTCATTAATGGTTTGAATAAGTTGAGCATACAATGAATTAACCCCTGGATCGTTGAACTGGCTTGCTATGGTGCCAAATACAGGCATTGTTTCAACATCATCTTCAAATCGAACGTGGTTACGTTGAAACTGTTTTTTGACATCTCTAAGTGCATCCAACCCCCCTCTTTTGTCAAATTTATTCAGTGCAATCACATCGGCAAAATCTAGCATGTCAATCTTTTCCAATTGAGTTGCCGCACCATATTCTGGGGTCATTACGTATAGACTTGCATCACAATGATCTGTGATTTCGGTATCACTTTGACCTATGCCCGAAGTTTCTAATATAATCAAATCAAAACCAGCTACTTTCAGTATGTCTTTGGCTACATCAATATGCGCTGAGAGTGCTAAATTAGCTTGACGCGTAGCTAAAGAACGCATATAAACTCTGTCGTTTCGTATGCTATTCATTCTAATTCTGTCACCTAATAATGCTCCTCCTGTTTTTCGCTTCGAAGGATCCACCGATATAATGGCTATGTTCTTATCCTTAAAATCCAATAAAAACCTACGTACCAATTCATCTACTAAGCTACTTTTACCTGCACCTCCAGTCCCTGTTATTCCCAAAACAGGTGTTTTTAGTTTTTTTGCTTCTTGGGTAATTCCTGCAAGAAGTGATTTATTCTCGTTCGGAAAATTTTCTGCTGCAGATATTACACGTGCGATAGACATTTTATTCATCAGACGAAAAGACTCTTGTTCATCCGTGAGATTTTGGCCTGTAGGGAAATCAGATGTTTTTACCAAATGATTGATCATACCTTGTAGTCCCATGGCTCGACCATCATCTGGATGGTAAATTTTACTTATACCATAGGCTTCTAACTCGGCTATTTCCGAAGGTAAAATGGTGCCACCTCCACCACCAAAAAGCTTAATATGACCAGCACCTTTTTGCACCAAAAGATCCCTCATATATTTAAAGTACTCATTGTGACCGCCTTGATAGCTTGTCATAGCAATTGCATTAGCATCTTCTTGAATGGCTGTATTCACTACCTCTTCAGCACTTCTATCGTGTCCAAGATGAATAACCTCACAACCTGTTACTTGTATAATTCTGCGCATAACATTGATTGCTGCATCATGTCCGTCAAACAAGGAAGCGGCAGTTACTATACGTACTTTATTTTGGGGGATATATATGGTTTGGTCTTGCATTATTTTCTTAAGAAGGAACAAAGATAGGCTAAGATAGGAATTGAGTTTAGCTTGACACCTAGATTAGATTGTATCAAAAAAACATCCATCCAACACTAACTTGAAAATAACGTAATTTTTAAGCAGTACATCATTTATAAAATCGTTAAAACTAAGAATAAACGGGTCAACTGTCCATCTCAAGTTATTACGTGAGTATTTTCAAGTGATGAATTGAATTTCCAAACTTAAAGATTCCATTATATTTACCCCCTTAAAATAAATCGTAATGGAGATACTTCGGGGATTATTAGGTCTTACTGCATTAATAGGAATTGCTTTTGTGTTTAGTAAGCACAAAAAAAAGATAAACTGGCAGTTAGTTGGATCAGGAGTGGCCATACAAATAGTTCTTGGAATTTTGGTTTTTAAAGTCCCTGTTTTTGCCAATTTCTTTGGCGTAATAGCTGGATTTTTTACGCAGTTGCTCTCATTTACAGATGAAGGAGCCCGTTTTATATTTGGCAATTTAGTAGCTAATGATCCAGAAATAAGTAAAACAATGGGATACATATTTGCTTTTAAAGTATTGCCAACGGTGGTATTCTTTTCAGCTCTTACCTCACTTTTGTATTATTTAGGAGTATTGCAAAAGATAGTCTTTGGTTTTGCTTGGATACTTAGTAAGACGATGAGACTATCTGGCGCCGAAAGCTTAGCAGCAGCTGCAAATATATTTATTGGTCAAACTGAAGCTCCGCTGGTGGTGAAACCATACATCTCTAAAATGACAAAATCAGAGATAATGTGTCTAATGACAGGTGGTATGGCGACCATAGCGGGAGGCGTTTTCGCTGCATTTATTGGATTTTTAGGAGGTGATGATCCTGAATCTCAAAGAGAATTTGCTAAACACTTACTTACCGCTTCTATACTCTCTGCACCAGCCGCAATTGTGTGCGCAAAAATACTTTATCCTGAGACTGAACAAGTTGACGAAAAACTAGATATTGATAAATCTAAACTAGGTAACGGACCACTTGAAGCCATATCTACCGGAACTACTGAAGGAATAAAATTAGCCGTAAATGTTGGCGGAATGATATTGGTTTTCCTAGCATTTATAGCCATGCTTAACTATATACTATTCGATATTATTGGCGCGTACTCTGGACTAAATACCACGATCGCAGCAAATACTATATACAACGGATTTAATCTGCAAATGATACTTGGATATGTTTTTGCGCCACTTGCTTGGGTTATCGGTATAGACGCTCAAGACATGATTCTTAGCGGTCAACTGCTTGGCGAAAAAACTGTTATCAATGAATTTATCGCATATTTATCACTTAAAGGAATGATTGCCGCAGAAGGTGGCCCCATGTTAACCCAACGATCTATTATCATACTCACGTATGCATTATGTGGTTTTTCAAACTTCGCATCAATAGGAATACAAATAGGCGGCATTAGTTCTTTGGCTCCAAACCAGCGAGGACATTTAGCGCAATTGGGTTTAAGAGCGTTATTAGGTGGTACTTTAGCATGTTTAATGACAGCTGCCATCGCTGGTATGTTATTCTCTTAAAATGAATAGAGGTTTTCTTTATGGGGACGGATTTTTTGAGAGTATTCGAATAGTTAACGGCATCGCTCCGTTACTGCGTTTTCATACTGAAAGAATTATAGATGCCTTCTGCATATATCAAATGACTCATTCTTTTGATATTCACGAAGTCCTTCAGAAAAGTGTAGATAAATATCACACCGATGGTATTCTTAGAATCAACTTTTACCGAGATGGAAAAGGTAAATACTTACCCGAAACAGATAATGTAGTTTTTGATTATGCATTTACCCCAACTAGTAGTGTTTTTTTCTTGCCTGAATCTTCTGATTTGCAAAGTTCTTTAGCAAGCGCTCCTCAATTTCATGGAAACATTGGCATTTATCTAGAACCTAAACCCAATGTTCCTTGGATGACCGTAAAAACGTTAAGCAGCGCTTTTTATGTTTTTGCTGCCAAATACAAACAACAAAATGAATTAGATTACTTGCTTATTCAAAATAGCGAGGGTGAAATATGCGAAGAACTCGTGAGCAATCTACTACTCCAAATCGGAGATAAATTAATTGTGCCCAACAGAAATTGCGGTGGGGTTAATGGCGCAACCTTACGCTACCTATTAAGCAAATACGGGACGCAACTGACAGAAGAAATCGTCACTTTATCTGACGTTGAATCTGCAACTGCCATCTATTCCTGTAAAGGGAGTATCGGAGTTTCTCAAATAAAATAAAAAAAGCCCTACTCAAAAATATGCGTAGGGCTTTTAGTATTTAAAAATTATTTTATCTGACTAAATTAATATCTGTATGCGTCATTTTTATAAGGTCCATTTAAACCTACACCGATGTACTTGGCCTGGTCTACACTCAGTTCCTCTAACTCAACGCCTATTTTCGAAAGGTGAAGTGCTGCAACCTTTTCATCTAAATGCTTAGGTAAAACATACACTTCATTTTTATAATTACCGGCATTTTGCCATAGCTCTAATTGTGCCAAGGTTTGATTCGTAAATGAATTACTCATTACAAATGAAGGATGACCTGTTGCACAACCAAGATTCACTAATCTTCCTTCTGCAAGAAGTATAATTTCATTCCCATCAATGTTATAAACATCTACTTGAGCCTTAACTTCAAATTTAGTGTGACCATATTGTTTATTTAAATACGCAACATCTATCTCATTATCAAAATGACCTATGTTACATACAATAGTCTTATCATTCATCAACTTGAAGTGTTTCTCCGTTAAAATATCTTTGTTACCTGTTGCCGTTACAATTATTTGAGCTCTTGAAATAGCATTCTCCATTTTCTTAACCTCAAAACCATCCATTGCTGCTTGTAAAGCACAAATAGGGTCTATTTCAGTTACGATAACTCTAGCTCCTGCACCTGCAAGAGATGCCGCAGTACCTTTACCTACATCACCATAACCCGCAACAATAGCGACTTTACCGGCAATCATTACGTCGGTAGCTCTTCTTATCGCATCTACTGCAGACTCTTTACATCCATATTTGTTATCAAATTTAGACTTAGTTACAGAATCATTAATATTAATAGCAGGAAGTGGTAATGTGCCCGCTTTCACTCTATCATGTAATCTAAGCACACCTGTTGTAGTTTCTTCTGAGATACCTTTTATACCTTCTGCTAATTGAGGGAATCTATCTAAAACCATATTGGTTAAGTCTCCACCGTCATCCAGAATCATGTTCAATGGTTTTCCACCTTCAAAAGCATGTAAAGTTTGTTCTATACACCAATCAAATTCCTCTTCGTTCATTCCTTTCCAAGCAAAAACAGGAGTTCCTGCAGCAGCGATTGCAGCAGCAGCTTGATCTTGCGTTGAAAAAATATTACAACTACTCCAAGTTACCTCAGCACCTAACGCTTGAAGCGTCTCAATAAGAACTGCAGTCTGAATAGTCATGTGCAAACAACCCGCGATACGAGCGCCTGCTAATGGTTTACTAGCCCCAAATTCCTCTCTTAAAGACATTAACCCCGGCATTTCTGCTTCGGCAATATTGATTTCTTTTCTACCCCACTCTGCTAGCGAAATATCTTTTACTTTGTAGTTACTCATTGATTGTGTTGTCATTTGTATTATAAACGTTGCAAATTTAGCATTTATAGAACAAAGGCATCCCTAGTTTTGTTGCATATTTGCAAGAATTAATTAAAATATTATGTATCCAGAAGAATTAGTGGCTCCAATGCGAGCAGATTTAACCAATAACGGCTTTGTCGAATTAATTGATAAAAGCCAAGTAGATAACACTTTACCCTCAGCAAAAGGCACGAGCTTACTTGTAGTAAATAGTGTATGTGGTTGTGCGGCAGGAAGTGCAAGACCAGGTGCCATTGGCTCCTTGAACGGCGAAAAAAAACCAGATAATCTTTTTACGGTATTTGCAGGACAAGATTCTGCTGCAGTTGCCGCAGCGAGAGAACTTCTTTTACCATACCCTCCGAGCAGTCCAAGTATTGGTCTTTTTAAAGATGGTGAGCTTGTTCATTTCGTAGAACGTCATCATATTGAAGGTCGAAGTGCTGAGATGATAGCTAGTCATTTACAAGAAGTGTACAAAGAGTTTTGCTAGTGAATAGTTAAGAAACAACACGTTATTATCTACTTATCAAAAAAAGCACTGCATACTCAGTGCTTTTTTTGTCCAGAATACCATAGGCAAAAAAAATCCCAACCACTTACGTGGTTGGGATTTTTTTTTAAGATCTTTCTATTATGGAGCACCAACTCTGTGCATTGCACATCTAAAACCGAGTGTAGATAGAGCTTGTTGCTCATCTAGGTATCTCCTAGTCCCAGGTGAAGCCCAGTAAATTCTATCGTTCCATGAACCGCCTTTGTAAACTCTTGCTTGGTTATCGATAAGTGTAGATACACCATACTCGTAACCTTGCTCGCCATCCATATAAGTCTCTTCATCTATAGATCCTTTATTGTCAGATCTTTTATAATTTCTTCTTCCTACATTTTCTTCTTCTGTAACAGGCACATAAACTATTCTACCTAAACTGTCTTTAAGATCAACTATACCATCTTGGTCTAGTTTAATTTTATTAAACGCGTTACCACGGAATGCGTTGAAATCCGTTACATCTTCTAACGACAATGGACGATAAACATCCATTACCCATTCAGAAACGTTACCTGACATATTATAAAGACCATGATCATTTGGCCAATAAGAAGCAACAGGAGCTGTTATTAAAGCACCATCGTTAAGACGATTAGCAATACCACCTTGGTCTCCTTTTCCTCTTTTTATATTATCCATTACATAACCTCTATCACGCTCTTTACCTCCGCTGTAACGGATAGTTAGGCCTTCCCAAGAATAAATCTTCTTTTGATTAATATTTTCGTAAGTGGAAGATCCTACACCTGCTTGTGCCGCATATTCCCACTCTGCCTCTGTTGGGAGTCTATATTCTGGTAATAAAATACCATCTTCAATTCTTACATCTCTTCTAGCTTTTTTATCTCCTGCATAATTCCTCATTTGGTGTTTTCCAAATGTAAGTCCATCATGTTGACCAACGTAATAAGCGCCCGTATTAAAGTTTGTTTCGTTTTGTTGACCTGGATCTGGTTTTAAGACTCCTTCTCTGATAAGAATCATTTCATTCACACGATCACTTCTCCAAGCTGCATAAGCAGCAGCTTGCTGCCAATTAACTCCTACAACAGGGTAATCTTGGTAAGCGGGATGGCGATAATATAAATCCACGTATGGCTCGTTATAAGCCAACTTGTTTCTCCAAACATTTGTATCTGGCAATGCATTGATTCCTACCTCTGGGTAGTCAACATAAACTCTATTTAACCAATACACATATTCTCTGTAGTGCATGTTGGTTACTTCTGTTTCATCCATATAGAACGAGCCAACTGTTATCTTACGCTCAACATTATTATGCTCATAGGTGACGTCTTGTTCAGATGAACCCATGGTAAATGCACCACCATGAACTAGAACCAACCCAGGTCCTGTTTCTTGACCTGCATATTCATGCTTCTCAAAACCACCCCACTTCGAATCATTATAATTCCATCCAGTACTTGATGACTGCTCTTTTTTACAAGCTACAGTTGACATAACTGTTAGCGCTAGTAATCCTATTTTAACTTTATTTAATTTCATATTATAAGAAACTACTTTATAAACTTTTTCTTTCTTTTAAATATTGTGCAATGATAGCAATTTACCTCTAATTAAAAATCTGGACAAGACAGCTTTCTGTATTTACGACTAGGCTTACGTGCACACCACTCAATACCTGCTGAAATTTCATGCGATGTTGGTGCTGCCGCTCTTGCGTCAGAAACTGTCAAATCAAAACTATATCCAAATTTGAATCTATCTTTCCTAAATCCTACTAATGCCATTAGGGCATCGGAATTACCATATTCTCCAAACGTTTGTCTGAACCAAAGACCAGTAACAAGAGGTCCTTTGTTATAATAGAATCCAATGTTCATTTGAGTAAATTTTTGTTGCATCATAAATAGCACATTAGGAGAAATAGTAGACTCTGGATTTTTACGTCCATCTAATGGAATTACCAACCCTCCGTGAGCCGTATATCTGCGGGGAATAATAGCACCTGGATTCCCATAAAAAGACTGAACAGGTTGCGTAAGGTTGTGTGCTGCTAAACCAAAATAAAAACGTTCGCTGTAACCCAAAACACCTGCCGCAAAATTAACGTACCCAACTTGGTCTGATGACCATTGCTCTTTTGTCGCATTTACGAAACCTCTAGATGGATCAATTTGATCTTCGAAACGAAGTTTAGCCCAATCTATACTGCGCTGTCCATATTGACCTTCAATACCAAATCTCATGGTAAAACGTCTATTTACTGGCATTTGAAACGAATATCCAGCTGAAACCGACTGGGAAGTCAATAATCCTTCACCCGCTCTATCATCCAGAATAAGTAATGAAACACCACCTCCAATTTTATCAAAGTTTTGGTCATAACTAGCCGCGGTTGTTATAAATGTCCCCGGTAAAGATGGCCATTGATTCCTGTAATTAAGCACCACTCTACCACCTCCACCACAACTTCCAGTACCAGCCATGGCCGGGTTGGTATATACAGGGGCCGCGTAGAATTGCGTAAATTCAGGGTCTTGTGCGTACACCTGAACACCCATTACCAGGCCAAGTGCAACTAAAATCACTGCTTTTATTCGTTTCATTCTGACTTAAATTCTAATAGACAAAGATATAACTTTTCTATTTATACGAGCAGAAATTATAATTATTGTGTCAATTTATTCTAATTACCGCCGATACACAATAAAAATACTGCTAAGTTTGTTAGTCAATAGATGATTACAAAAATTCAAAAGTCTTTTTAATGAAAATTGTTTCCCTACTTCGAGCGAGCATTTCCTTCTTGCTAATTTACACAATATTCCCATTGGAAGCCCAACAAAACAACGTACATCTTACTTGGGATATCAACCTATCAGAAAAAACAGATTCAAAGGAGTTGCTTATCCCTTTCAAATGCGATGATTGTGACCAAATCCTTGTAAAAAAGGCAGTTATACCCACATATAGCTTTAAAATTTCCGCCAACGCTATAAATACCACCTCAGTCTCTCTTAAAAATATTAAAACTCAATTTAGCCCATTCAATGGATTTCACACGATTATTGATGAAGATTTCACTATAACACAACAGATACTTTACGATAAAAGGAAGAGGTCTATTTTAATCACCGTTACTCCAATTCGTAAAAGTGGTAGCAAGACTGAGTATCTTACTGATTTTGAATGGGACATCAAAACGACACCTTTTTCGTACAATCCCTATGCATCTAAAAACAAGAAAGATGCCACCTATGAATCGGTCCTAAGCTCCGGAGATTTTTACAAAGTGAAGATTGAAAGTGATGGTGTTTTTAAGATAACCAAAACCTTTTTGGAAGCAAACGGTATTGACATAAATACGGTTAGCATGTCTAAATTCAAGGTGTATGGCAACGGTGGAGAAATGCTTCCAGAACTAATTCAAACCCCTCGTGCTGAAGATTTAGTTGAAAATGCAATTTACAGCGTTGACTTAAACGGTAATGACAAAATGGATGCCGATGATTATCTATTATGGTATGCAAAAGGTCCAACGAAATTCAATTATGTACCTGGTTCTGAATCTTATACAGCCATAGGACATGACTTTGATGTTGCATCATACTATTTCTTCAATTGGCAAGGTGCGTCAGGAAAAAGAATCACGAGTTTACCTGATGGAAATAATATTACGCCTAATTTGACACTCACCGAATATGATCATTTAATTTACCATGAACGTAATGAGGAAAATCATATCAAATCTGGACGTGTTTGGTGGGGAGATAAAATGCAACTAACTACCTTAAAAACATTTGACTATTCAGTACCGGGTTTACTTCCAAAAACAGGTAGACTTTATACTGTAACCACCGCTAGGAGTACCGTTAATTCTAGTATGAATATTAGCCTAAATGAAACACCTATTTCACAAGTATATTATAACTGGGTAACAGGTGAATACGATGATGATTTTGCTGATGCGCCAAAAACAACCATAGTATCTTTCAATCTCAGCTCTACAGATGTTAAATTACAGTACAGCTATAACAAATTACAAAACGATGCAGCTGCATACATTGACTATTTTGTGCTCTCCCTTCCTAGAAAAATGAGCGCCTACAGTGATCAGCAAATTATGAGAATAGACAGATTAGCGGTAAATGGAGCAATCAAATATGACTTTGATAACCTTATTGACCATTTTGTTTGGAATATTTCGGACATTGGTAATCCTGCTTTACAACAAACTGCCAAAACAGGAGCAGGTGGTTATTTTACCACTTCGAATGTCAACACCTCTAATCCACCCCTTTTCATTGTATTTAACCCCAACAGTGCGCCTCTTCCTAATTTCATCGGAAAGGTTGAAAATCAAAATCTACACGAGAATACTGGAACCAATTATCTGATTGTAACACATAAATCACTATTGGATCAAGCTAATCAGTTGGCAGATTTCCATAGGCAACGAGGCTTGAGTGTCACAGTTTCGAGCACCGAGCAAATATTTAATGAATTTTCGAGTGGCTCTCAAGATGTAACTGCGATTAGAGATTACGCCAAACTACTTTATGATCGAGGTGATGGCAATTCAGATTCACTTCAATACATTTTATTATTCGGAGACGCAAGTTATGACTACAAAGACGTTGAGCCTAATAATACCAACGTGGTACCCATTTATCAAAGTTACAACTCAAATCAGCATACATATTCGTATTGTTCTGACGATTATTATGCTATCCTGGATAATAGTGAAGGAAAATGGGGTATAAGTAGTGTAAATGAGTCCTTGGATATTGCTGTGGGAAGGCTACCTGCTAGTAATGTAAACGAAGCCAAAATACTGGTAGATAAGATTATACATTATCACAGTGAAGCGAGTAAAGGTGACTGGATAAATACCCTCACATTTGTGGCCGACGATGAGGACAGAAACGCTCACCTTGACCCTTCTGAGGCTATGACTTCTAGTTTAGATCTTGAATCTCCAGCGTATAATATTAAAAAAATATGGCTTGATGCTTATGAACAAGTTTCATTTGGTAGTGGTAATAAATATCCTAAAGTAAATGAAGAAATCACCAAAATGGTGAGCAATAAAGGTACACTTATTTTTAACTACGTTGGTCACGGAGGAGAAAATTCTATGGCACACGAAAGAGTAGTTACGCGAGACGAGATTGTAAATTGGGATAACTACGATAAACTATCCTTCTATATAACTGCAAGTTGCGAAATTGCTAAAATTGATAACTTAATTATTGAAACTCCGGGCGAGCTCATGCTAATGGACGAAAACGGAGGAGCTATTGGCATGGTAGCAACCACTCGTGCGGTTTATATAGGCCTTAATACACGATTAAATAGTTCACTTGTAAATGATAATTTACTCAAAAAAGTAAATGGTCAAAAGCCCGCTATTGGCGAAGCATATCGTATTATGCGAAACTTAAGTGCCAGTGAAGGCACTAACCAACGTTGTTTTATTTTGTTGGGCGACCCCGCTATGCGATTGTTAGATTATCAATATGATGTGGTAACTACTGCCATTAACGGAACCGAAATTGGTCTTTTTTCTGATACTCTAAAAGCCCTTAGCTTAGTTACCATCGAAGGTGAAATTAGAGGAAAAGATGGACAAGTAGTTACAGACTTTATGGGAGAAGCATACCCCACCTTTTATGATAAAAAATCAAAATATAAAACGCTTGGGCAAGACCCATCAAGCAAAGTAATCGAATTTGAAGAGCAAAACAGGATCATCTACAAAGGAAAAGTTTCGGTAACAAATGGAAAGTTTAGCTTCAAGTTTGTCGTACCAAAAGATATCGCTTACAACGTCGCCAAAGGCAAATTATCCTACTACGCTAAAGATGGCACGCGAGATGCTGGAGGTACGGAATACAATTACCCTATAGGCGGCACATCCGACAGTCTAATGGTGGATAATCAATTTGACGAACTTGAATTATTTATTGACGATGAATCATGGGTTTTTGGAGGGACTACTTCGGGTAAGCCACTATTACTAGCTCATCTCAAAGATAGCAATGGCATCAACACCATAGGAAGCGGAATAGGAAGAGAGATGGAGGCCATAATTGATGCAGGCACGGAAGGCCAACAATCTGTAATTCTCAATGATTATTTCAAAGCACAATTAAATAGCTACACCGAGGGAACCATAGAATACCCATTGGAAAATATGAGCGCAGGGAGACATACGCTTAAGTTGATTGTGTGGGATGTTTATAACAACTCTGCAGAGGCGTATACTGAATTTGTGATTGGAGAAAATGAGGACATATCACTTAATAATGTCCTTAACTACCCAAATCCCTTCAACAACTATACAGAATTTCATTTTGATCACAATAAATCAGGCCAAAATATCACTGTAAAGTTGAACATACTTTCAGTAGCCGGTAACGTGGTAAAAAGCATAACCCAAGAAATAACAAATGCACCTGCTCATTCTTCAGAAATAACCTGGGATGGCAGGGATGATTTTGGAGATCGCTTGGCTAGAGGAGTGTATCTATACAACCTGGAAGTCAGAGCAGAAGATGGCACCACTTCTTCTAAAACAGAAAAATTATATATCGTAAATTAAAAAGAAAATAAATAATACATTTGCCACATAACCGAATGAAATTGAAACAAAAATCGGCGCTAATTATAGCACTTTTTGCCGCAATAGGCATACAAGCTCAAACCGTAAACACCAATACAGATTTACTTGGCCAACGCAATGTTATAACAACAGCAGCGCCATTTCTTCTTATTAGCCCAGACTCTAGGGGTGCAGCAATGGGCGACCTTGGTGTGGCAACTTCTGCTGATGCTAATTCCATACATTGGAATCCATCCAAACTTGCTTTTATAGAAGATGACGCAGGTATAGCCATATCAGCAGCACCTTGGCTTCGCCAACTAGTACCAGATATTTGGTTTTACTATCTAAGTGGCTATAAAAGAATAGACAAACAGAGTACAATCGCAGGATCATTGCGTTACTTTACCTTAGGACAAATACAATTTACCGATCAATTAGGAAATCCTGCTGGAAATTACGAACCTAAAGAATTTGCCCTTGACGGAGCTTATGCTCGTAAATTATCCGACAATCTTGCTCTAGGCATTGCACTCCGTTTTATTTTTTCTGACCTAGCACGTGGTCAAACTGGCTCTAGTGGTTCTGAGATAAAAGCAGGAATTGCAGGAGCAGGTGATGTTTCAATGACCTATCGAAACGATACCAAAATATCCGGTAAAAAATTCGATTATACTATCGGAGGAAACATTAGTAATATTGGTAATAAGATAACCTATACGAATGAAGCTAACAGAGATTTTATCCCTGTAAATTTGCGTTTAGGCACCTTTTGGAAAACCCAATTAGATGATTATAACGAAGTAGGCTTTGGTGTTGATTTCAATAAACTATTAGTACCTACGCCACAGTACTTGTTTGACTCATTGGGAAATATTACGGGAAGAACCCTAAATGATGGCCCTGTGATAAGTGGGATGATTTCCTCTTTAAATGATGCTCCGGGAGGATTTAGAGAAGAACTTAATGAATTTACCGTTTCTGCCGGTTTTGAATATTGGTATGCAAAACAATTTGCACTAAGAGCAGGGTACTTTCATGAGGCTCAAACCAAAGGTGCTCGTCAGTATCTAACTTTTGGGGCAGGATTAAAGTATAACGTGTTCCAAATAGACGCAGCTTATTTGCAACCATTTGCAAGAAGACACCCGCTTCAAAACACCATTAGATTCAGTATCTTATTTGATATTGACGCTTTTAAAGCACAAAAAAATTAAACGATAACGTAGCTACATCGTCACAAAAAAAAGCATCCGTCTGATTAGATGGATGCTTTTTTTTATGCTATTTGTGTGGTATTAACATCGCTTAAAGACGACAGCAACTCCTTGCCCTACTCCTATACACATGGTAGCCAACGCATATTGAGCACTAGGGCGACGTTTGAGCTCATGTAATAAAGTACTTGTAATTCTAGCTCCGGATGCTCCTAAAGGATGACCTATAGCAATAGAACCACCGTTCACATTAACGATATCTGGATTTAAATCCAAATCTCGCATACAGGCTATGGCTTGTGCCGCAAAAGCCTCATTTAGCTCAACCAGATCAAGATCTTTAACTCCTATCCCAGCTCTTTTCAATGCCTTTTGTGTGGCGGGAACGGGTCCAATGCCCATTATTTCTGGAGGCACGCCAGCTGCTGCACTGCTCACCACTTCTGCTATTGGTTCTAGATTATATCTTTTTAAGGCTTCTTCACTTACAATGAGCAAAGCTGCAGCTCCATCATTGATACCGCTGGCATTTCCTGCCGTTACAGTTCCTCCACTTTTAAAGGCTGCGGACAGCTTAGAAAGCTGATCTACCGTACTTAATCTTGGATGCTCATCTTGTTGAAAAACCAAAGCATCACCCTTTCGTTGAGGTATATGAACAGGAATTATTTCATTTTCAAATTTATTGGCATTTAATGCATTCTGATAATTTAATTGGGTTTTATATGCAAATTCATCTTGCTCTTGACGGGTAATTCCATATTTCTCAGCGATATTTTCTGCGGTTTCGCCCATAGTATAAGGATGATATAAAGCTGATAGTTTGGGATTAATAAATCGCCAACCTATAGAAGTATCGTATACTTGACCCGCTCTGCTGTAAGCTGATTCTGCTTTAGGCAACACAAATGGTGCACGCGTCATACTTTCTACTCCTCCGGCTATAAACATATCTCCGTAGCCAATGGCAATATTCTTAGAAACATCAGCAATCGCTTGAAGACTACTCGCACATAATCGATTTATAGTAAGACCCGGAACTGTTACTGGTAATCCTGCCATCAAAAGACTCATACGTGCAACATTACGATTATCTTCTCCTGCCTGATTGGCAGCACCAAAAACAACGTCTTCAATTTCGTTGAGATCGATACTTGAATTTCTTGCGACCAATGCTTTGATAACGTCAGCACCCAAATCATCAGGCCTTACGGTTGAAAGTGTTCCTCCAAATTTACCCACCGCTGTGCGCGCGGCATCTACTACATAAGCTCGTTTCATTGCGAGCAAAAATAAGTACTAATCTATGGTTTTGGTAATAAAGCTGTACATCGGATGATTCGTTTTTAGATTAGCTTTCACGAATGCTTTGTCTGATGTCATATGATTATTATCTAAAAGCCATGAAGGGGTATGTTTTTCAATCATATACCTGTGGTATTTATATTCCACATTATTAGCGTTTTTTGATATCAGGTTATTCAGTGTACTATACCCTTTTTTAAATGAGTTTAGTTTTTGATATGGATTATAGAGATACTCCGCTTTCATACATTGAAAAACAGCTTTATAACAGAGCTCATCTGAAGTAAGACTCGTCTTTGATTCCAATACCTTCAACATTGCAGTAACTTTACCTTCATCTTGCGATTGATATACTAATCTATACTGCGATATGGTAGATGTATAAAAAACAAGTATTAAGGCTATCCATTTCATATTATTATGTCTGAAACTACATCAGTAATAAAATCCAAAAGAAAGCGGCTTGAATAAAAATCATCCAATAGCTTCTTCGAGCAACACTAGGAACTTTTCTGAAAGTGAGTTGAAAAATAAGGGAGAATACAAACCAACACGCGTAGTTAAATAAAGGAACAGAGCCATTATCCCATGTCCACCAACCAAATCGAATAGCAACCGGCTCGAGCAGATAATCATATGCTGTGACTACTGCCGCTGCTAAAAATGACGATAACACAGCATTCTGACTGACTAAGTTTACTAAACTTCTTGACGCTACACAAAGCATTACCCAGTTAACTGCAATAATAACGGGCACTCCTTGGTAAGCGTATCCAAGCATCTTACCGTAGCTATAATCGCCAAATACATAACCGTACGTAACTCCTAAATACTCCAAACCAAAACTCGCCAAAAGTATAAAAATTAGCCCAAGTATGTTGTACCGCAGCCACTTGGACTCTTCTACCATTACTAGGATAAAACTAAAGATTAAGTTAAAAGGAGTTAAGCTTAAAAAAAGAGATCTGCTCACGGGCAATAGTATTCCAATCAGCCCCACTACGTATGGAACTATCAACAGTAAATAAAAATTTTTATTAAAAAAGCTTGAAATCATTTGCTATTATATCTGATGTAATTTTACCTGAGAGCAAACATAAGGGTATTCCTCCACCTGGATGTACACTTCCTCCACAGAAATATAGTCCTTTGTGTACACTACTAAAATTAGGTTGACGCAAAAAAGCCGCCGTTCTGTTATTGGAGCTGGAACCATATAATGCTCCCTTGTAACTTCCTGTCTGTTTTTGGATTAGCTGCGGTGTGAGCTTATGTTCTAATACAATATGCTGAGCAATGTCAATTCCAAGTGATCGACTTAGCTTTTTTACAATATGTTCTCGTGCCAAGGCAACCATAGTATCCCAATCTTGATTTTCTACGTAAGGCGCGTTTACCATTACGAACCAATTTTCCGATCCTTTTGGAGCATCATCTGGTTTTTGTTTACTGCTTATGTGCACATATACCGTTGGATCATCATCAATTTGTTTCTGAGAAAAAATAGAATGAAATTCTTTCTTATAATCATCAGAGAAAAATATGTTATGCAGACCTAAGGACTCAAATTCTTGATTAATACCCCAGTAAAAAATAAGAGCCGAGCTCGATGGCTCGTAATCCTTTCGCTTGCCACCTAACAAATGTTTCAAAGGACCTCTAGCTGCCGATGCCACGTCCATATTACAAACTACAATGTGCGACTCCGTTAGCCCATTCAAAAGATACTTTTCTCCACGTTTCTCCACCTTGTCTATGGGTGAATTAAAGTGAAATTCCACGCCCAGAGATAGCGCCTTCTTGTATAATGCATCTGCTATAGACCGAATTCCATTCTTAGGAAAAAAAGCCCCAAATCCATACTCATAATGCGGTATCACATTTAAAGTTGCAGGAGCTTCATACGGGTTTGACCCATTATAGGTTGCGTATCTATTAAAAAACTGAACCGTCTTTTCTTGTTTGAATTGGCGTTCATTTTGTGCAGCCATTGTTTTAAAAACTTGAATACGATGAAGTCTAAAAATACTTTTAATCGTACCCCAGCTAAAGTATGTTTTTAGCTTATGAAGCGATTTTTCCAAAAAAACATGATTCGTTATCTCATATTTAGTTTGGCTGTCTTTTAGAAAAGAAGCAATATTTTCTTTTGGTTCCCCAATATTTTTCTCAAAAGAATCCTTGAGTTGTTCCAAATCTTTAGTAGCTCGGAATGTTGTACCATCATCCCAAAAATAGTGACAAATCACCTCTAATTCCTCAAAATCAAACGGAACATCATTCTTACCGTCTATCGTCAATAGATCTTGCACATAGTGCGGCATGGTGAATAACGAAGGTCCTGTGTCAAAACGATAACCATTTTGCTCCCAGACACCCATTTTACCTCCGTAAGTGTCCTGCTGTTCAAATACTTTAACTTGTATTCCCTTGTTTGCCAACCGAATAGCCGAAGACAAACCGGCTACCCCAGCGCCTATTACCAGCGCGGATGTATCTTTTGTATTGTGTTTCAAATTATGGTCAACCTACTTAATAAGTGAAGCAAAGGTAAAACACTAGAACTTAGTTAATGTTTACATTTGCCAAATGATTCAAAGACCTCAGACACTATTTTTTTTAGCTAATATTGCTATTAGCATAATGTTATTGTTTTCGAACCTGGTATTTTTTGAAGCCGAAAATATAGAAGATCAACAACGTGTTGTAATTCAGTACGACTTAACTAAAATGATGGCTGCTGATGAAGCAGATCAGGAAACAAACACCTATCTAATAGCTTTTATTGCTGCTGTGGGAGCGTTTAGTTTAGCTGCAATGCTTATGTTTAAAAATAGAAAAACTCAACTATTGCTCACTTCTATCAATTATGTATTGATTTTGGGATGTATAGCAATGATGTATTTATACAGTTTACACATGGATTATTTTGACGGTAAAGGAACTCAAAGTATTGAGATCTCAGCGGTTCTACCCATAATGCTAGTCATTTTTAACTTTTTAGCCGGTAGAGGAGTCAATAAGGATATGCAGCTTATTAGATCCATGGACAGATTACGTTAATCATTGAAAATACTAGACGTACATAACTTTAGCGTTGGATTTAAAATCTCGAAACAAAAAACGTTTGATGCGGTGAAAGGAATCAGTTTTTGTATCCATCAAGGTGAAATTTTAGGTTTAATAGGCGAGAGTGGAAGCGGAAAGTCAGTAGCAAGTCAGAGTATAACTCGCTTAATAGACGACGCCATTATGGCTGGAGAGGTACTTTTTAATCATCTGGATCATCACGTAAATTTACTCACCATAGACAATGACCAGCTAACGCAAATACGCAAACGAGAAATATCATATATTTTTCAAGAACCAATGACTGCTTTAAATCCACTGCTTACATGTGGTAAACAAATACTGGAATGTGCAGAGGTTAAAAGTACTGATTATTTAAATGAGCTCCTACTTAAAGTTGAGCTCACAGACACCGATAGAGTCTCAAAAAGCTATCCCCATGAACTAAGTGGAGGACAAAGACAGCGTGTTATGATAGCCATGGCACTTGCTAAAAAACCTAAGCTGCTTATAGCCGATGAGCCAACCACTGCTTTAGATATAGCGGTACAGTCTGAGATTTTAGCCTTGCTTAAAAAGCTAAGTCGCGAAGAAAAAATGGGAATTCTCTTTATCACCCATGATCTCCTTTCACTAAAAGGATTTGCTGATAACATAGCGGTGATGTATCATGGCAATATTGTAGAAGTAGGCACAGAGACCCAAATTTTAGCCAACCCAAAACATCCTTATTCTAAGGCACTAATTGAAAGTAGAGCCACTTATAATAAAAGAGGTCAAGTATTAGCAGAAATCAATGATTTGCTTCACGATATCAGCGGTGAATTATCATTTGAACAGCCCGCAAGTGTTGCACTGAGTGCTGAGAAAAATTCAGATGATATCATTCTGGAACTTAAGAAAATTGAAAAATCGCACTTTAAATCTTTCTTATTTGCCAAAAAAGAAACTAAGGTGCTTAATAATATCAATCTATCCTTGCATCAAGGAGATATACTTGGACTTATTGGAGAAAGTGGAAGTGGAAAAAGTACAATTGCTAAACTTATCCTTGATATATGGAAACCGACAAGTGGTAGTATTAAGTTGCACAACACAGAACTATCTGAGATAACAGATTTATCAAAAGAGATTCAATTGGTTTTTCAAGATCCATTTTCCTCTCTAAACCCAAAGCACAAAATAGGAAATGCGATAGCCGAAGTTGTACAAACATTAGACAACGATATAGACTCAAAAACAGCACTTAAAAATAAAGTAGTATGTTTGCTCCAAGAAGTAGGTCTAACAGCTTCTGATTTTGACAAGTATCCTCACGAGTTTTCTGGCGGACAAAGACAACGGATTTGTATTGCAAAGGCCCTCGCCAAAAACCCCAAAATTATAGTTTTAGACGAGGCGGTAAGTGCACTAGATGTAAGTGTTCAAGCGAAAGTTTTAAACTTGCTAAATGACCTAAAGAGAGAGAAAGGACTAACCTATTTACTCATAAGCCATGATATGAATGTGGTGAGCTATTTTTGCAATAAAATAATAATTCTAAAGCAGGGACAAGTTATAGAGGCAGGTGAAACCGATGAATTAATACGTAATCCCCAATCGGATTACACCAAAACACTGCTAAAACACAGCATTAATTAAAAACAATATTGAAAAAGAGAAATAACCGCACTAGGAAGTCTAATCAAAATGACGAAGTGCTTCAGGTACTGGCAAACAGTCCAAATAAAGCTCTAAATTATAAGCAAATAGGTGCACAAGTACCTCAAATATCCTACAAAGAAGTTTCTCAAATTTTGGAACAGCTTGTAAATGATAACAAAATAAAGCAGCCTGAAATTGGCAAATACGTTTTTGAAAGATTAGCAGTAGACGAAATTATAGGTAAATTAGATTTCAATGCACGTGGTGATGCATATCTCATGGTAGAAAATCTAGATGATGATATCAAAATAAAATCAGGCGATACGCTTGACTCATTTGATGGTGATGAAGTTGCCGTAAAACTAAGCTATACCAAAGGCAAAACAAAACCTAGAGCATTTGTAACTCGTGTTATAACCAGGGCACGAGAAACTTATGTAGGAACGGTTTCAGCCGGAGGAAACTCATTTTTCGTAATACCAGATGGACATAAAATTCATACGGATTTTTACGTACCTAAAGAACGTATGAACGGTGCCACTGATGGAGATAAAGTTATTTTCAAATACAGAGATTGGCCCGCTAAAGCTAAGAATCCGTATGCTGAGATTCACACTATTCTTGGTCGTTCAGGTGAAAATACTGCCGAAATGCACGCGATTGTCGCAGAGTTTGGATTTGATACTCAGTTTAGCGATGCCTTAGAACAAGAAGCAGAGCTATTACCGAAAAAAATAAGTGCTGAAGAAATAGCCAAACGTGAGGATTTCAGAAAAATTACCACTTTTACAATTGACCCAGCAGATGCCAAAGATTTTGATGATGCTCTTAGCTTTCAAATTTTACCTAACGGAAATATTGAGTTAGGGGTGCACATAGCGGACGTTTCTCATTATGTTACTCCAGGAGACATTATAGACCAAGAAGCTGTGGATAGAGCAACTTCTGTTTACTTAGTAGATAGAACAATACCCATGCTTCCTGAGCGACTAAGTAATGAGTTGTGCTCACTGAGGCCACATGAAGAATCATTAACCTTTTCAGCTATTTTCGAGTTAGATCATAAAGGCGCTGTAAAGAAGTACCGATTTGCTAAAACGGTGATTTATTCGGACCACAGATTCTCCTATGAAGATGCCCAAGAAGTAATAGCCACTAAAGTTGGGCCTTATGCTTCAGAGTTAGAAACGATGAATAATATCGCCTTAGAACTTAAAAATGCTCGCTATAAAAATGGAGCAATCAATTTTGAGACTACTGAATTCCGATTCGTATTAGACGATAAAGGGGTACCTACCGCTGTAATACCCAAAGTGAGAAAAGATGCTCACAAAATGATAGAGGAATACATGCTACTGGCGAATAAATACGTGGCAATGCACCTATATACCAAAAACGACAAGATGCCTCTACCCTACCGCGTACACGAACAACCTTCGGTAGAAAAAATGACAGAATTTGCTGAAACAGCATTAGAATTTGGGCATAAAATTGACATCAGCAGCAACAAAGCCTATAGCGCATCCATTAACGAGATGGTTGCTAAAATAGATGGCACTATAGAAGGTGACATTCTCCAACCATTAGCCATTCGAAGCATGGAAAAAGCGTATTATACCAGTAAAAAAATAGGTCATTTTGGATTAGCATTTGATTATTACGCTCATTTTACATCTCCTATACGAAGATATCCCGATTTAATAACGCACAGAATGCTGCAAGACTATTTAACCAAGCATAAGTCTTTTGATTACGGAAACGTTGAGAAGATGGCTAGTCACAGCAGCAAGCAAGAACAAAAAGCAACAAGTGCTGAACGTGCAAGTATCAAATACAAGCAAGTTGAGTATATGTCTAACTTTAAGGGTGAAGAATTTGATGGTATTATCAGTGGAGTAACAGACTGGGGCATATTTGTAGAAATAGTAGAGAACAAATGCGAGGGAATGGTGAGACTTCGTGATATGAAGGGCGACCACTACACCTTCCTTCCTGAAAAGAAAAAGGTTATTGGCGATCGTACAAAAAAAACATTTTCTATGGGGCAACAAGTTAGAATTCGTGTAAAAAACACAGACCTAGCCAAGCGCAACATTGATTTTATGTTTGTTGAGCAGGATTAATCTAGGTCAAAAAAGATAAAACTTATTGATGTTAATCACTTTTTTTAATCAAAAGAACCAAATATTCTTTTCAGGGGTTTTACTTTTTTTTAATCCGATTAACTTTGCTTCCTTGAACAAGCTAAAACAACTTCTTGCCGATTTAGAACCTGCTATTGCAGATATCATTGCACAGCCCGGATCTCCTAGAGCCGTTTATGAACCTATTAGCTACATACTTAGTTTAGGGGGAAAGCGTATACGTCCAGCTATGGTGTTAGCAGCCTACAGACTTTATAAAGAAGAATATTCCAATGAAGTTATAAAAGTAGCTCAGGCCGTTGAAATGTTTCACAACTTCACGCTAATGCACGATGATATTATGGATAATTCGCCGTTGCGCAGGGGTCAAGAAACGGTACACGTAAAATGGGATGATGCGACTGCTATTCTATCTGGTGATTTACTCCAAATTGAAGTTTATGAAAAGCTTGCAGAAATAGGGAACTTAGAAATACTTAAACTATTTAACGCAATGGCTCGTGAACTCTGCGAAGGTCAAATGAATGACATGCAATTTGAGCAAACAGGAGAAGTAAGTAACCATTCATACTTGAACATGATACGCCAAAAAACAGCAGTGTTACTTGGATTTTGTTTGCAAGCAGGTGCTATTTTGGGCGGCGCCCCAAGCAATGATGCACAAAAACTTTATGATTTAGGGATATCCATTGGTCTATCTTTCCAGCTCATGGATGACTACCTAGACAGCTTTGGTGAAACTGCCAAAGTAGGTAAACGTATTGGTGGCGATATTTTAGAAAAGAAAAAAACATACCTCTGGAATGAGATGTGGAATAACTTAAATGCGGAGACAAAGAGTGAAGTAATGACGATATATAGCCATCCTGAACAAGAGATAATAACCTTTATAAAATCAAAAATGGATGAAACCGGGGCCAAGGTTTCTACCTTGCAGAAAGCGGAAGAATATTCCGAAAAAAGTTCGGATGTATTGCGAGATCTAAACAGTAAAGGAGACAAAGAATATCTCGAACAAATTTTAGAAATGCTTGCCAGCAGGGAAAGCTAATTACCGAACATTAACCAAAACCCATACTCCTCAATCTGTTTTGTAATATCCTTAAGCCTGCAGATACGGGTTAGAAATTCGTTCTTGTCCGATGGTTGTTAAGGGACCATGTCCAGAATAAACCAAAACATCATCAGACATAACCATTAATTGACTTTTTATACTTCTAATTAAGGTATCAAAATCGCCACCTGGTAAATCTGTTCGACCAATGCTGCCTTCAAAAAGTACATCACCAGCTATAACATACTCCTCTTTACGGTTATAAAAACAAACACTGCCAGGAGAGTGTCCCGGCGCATGAAGAATATCAAATATAGTTTCACCAAATTCAAGGACAGTCCCATCTTCTAGTCCTAAGTCTGTTTCAATTAAGTCATCCATTTTAAGCCCGTACTGTCGAGTCACGTTTGCTGCATTATCGTATATAAACTTATCTGCTTGATGCAAAATTGGTGTTAGGCCATATTGCTGATGAACCCAGTTTATGCCAAATACGTGATCTAAATGAGCATGGGTGAGTACTAGTTGTATAGGTTTTAAATTTTGAGCATTCACATACTCAAAGAATCTTGCATTCTCAACTGAATCATACATTCCTGGATCAATGATAAGTGCATTTCCATCGTCATCCGAAACAATATAGGTGTTTTCAGCAAAAGGTCCGAAAGTAAGTTGATGTACGTGTGTCATTAGTATTCTGAGGTTAAATCTTCATCTCTGGAAGCATCCATTTTGAGGGCTGTAAACATAAAAACGGTAAATGAGAGTATAGACGACCCGCCATAGGAAATAAAAGGCAATGGAATTCCTATTACCGGCATTATTCCAATGGTCATACCCACATTTATGGTTAAGTGAAAAAACAGAATAGAGGCTAAACTAAAGATAAACACTCTCTTGTATTTTTTCTTAGCTCTATTTGCCATATGATATAATCGTAAAATGAGCAAAACAAATAATAGAATAGTACCAGAGCTTAACAACCAGCCACCTTCCTCCCCTATAGTACAAAAAATAAAATCAGTTGTTTGCTCAGGGATAAAATTTCCTTTTGTGTGAGACCCATTTAAAAAACCTTTACCACTCCAACCGCCAGAGCCAATAGCGATTTTACTTTGGTTAACATTATAGCCCGCACCTTGATTGTCCTCTATTAGATTTAAGGTCACTTGAATGCGTTTCTTTTGATGTTCCTGCAATACATTATCAAACAAGAACTGTACGCTTAAACTTAATAGGATCGTTAAGACAGCTATTATTATACTAGGTAAAAGAATTTTTTTATTGGTATATGTAAAAGCGAAAACAACACCCAAAAGCACTATCATAGCCACACTAAAAATAAGGGAGCCATAAATAAGCGTAAGTACAAATATGGCAATGATAGAGATACCTAAAACAAGTAGTAACGGAGAGAGGCCTTCACGGTAGAAGACGAGTATGAAGCTTGCAAAAACTAATGCAGACCCCGTATCTCCCTGTAATATAATAAGCCCCATAGGTAGTAAGATTACCAATAAAAGCTTTACAATGTCTGCTTTTTTAGAAAACGAAAAACCAATAGTACTTAGTAATGCTGAAACCGCAAATGCTGTCCCATACTTAGCGAATTCTGAAGGTTGTAGACTAAACGAGCCAATCTTAATCCAAGACCGTGCACCATTAATATCTGAGCCCACAAAGAGAACAGCGACCAGTAGCAACATAATTGCGCCATAAATAGGCCAACTAAAAAGCTCAAAAAAATTAGAATTAAGCAAGAAAAAGACAAGGCCAATAAATATAGCGATACCTAAAAACATCATCTGTTTGCCGCTTCTGCCCTCAAATAGACTAAAAACACCAAATTCAGAAGTAGCAGAATAAACACACGAAATACCCAATGTTGCAATACATAGAAATAAGAAAGTAGCGATTATATCTATACGTGATTTAGTCTGCATTTAAGGATGTAACTGATTTTCGAATAAACTTTTCAGGAATTAAATTAGCTTCTCGTAATCTAGTTTCAAGATACGATCTTGAGCTACCTTCTACAGAATCTGGTTTTAGATAATGCTCTATCATTAAATTAGCAATTGGGGCTGCCCAAGTAGCTCCATAACCAGCTTCTTCCACTATTACAGCAATTGCGATACGTGGATTTTCTGCAGGTGCGAATGCCATATAAGCGGCATGATTTTTACCATGAGGATTTTGAACCGTACCAGTCTTACCCGCGATATTTATACCCTTTATAGATACACCTGCGGCTGTTCCACTTTCATTTACCAACAACATTCCTCTTATTACAGGATCAAATGTAGTAGGAGAAATCATTGTTCTATGTTTTACTCTGTACTTTTCCGGTATTTCATTAACCCCTTCAATGCGATGAACGACATGAGGCGTGTAATAATGTCCTCTATTGGCTATTATGGCTGCTACATTTGCCATTTGAATTGGCGTCATACCGAGTTCTCCTTGCCCAAAGGAAAGAGAAATTATTCTGGAATAATTCCAAGAACCTTTCCCATGCATTCTATCGTAAAAGCTAGCATCTTTTAGCCAACCTTTGAACTCACCACTCACATCTACCCCGAGCTCTTGACCAAGACCGAAACTTTCTAAGTAATTTCTCCAACTATTATATGCTGCTTCGGTATTGGCATATTTGTCTGATTGCATCATCGCCTTAAACGTATTACAGTAGTAGGTATTGCAACTACTCGCAATACTTCGTTCTAGACTGGTATTAAAGGTATGACCATGACACTTTATTATTCTCCGTCCCAATCTATAATATCCTGGACATCCAAAATGTGTTTCAGGGTAAATTGCACCATCTTGCAGGCCTATTAATGCCATGATAGGTTTAAACGTAGAACCTGGCGGATAAGGGGCAGAAACTGCTCTATTAAACATGGGTTTTGTTGGATCCATGAGTGCATCAGCATAATGCTTACTCCTGTTTTGAATATTAAAATTCGCAGGGTCAAAAAACGGACTAGAAATCAGCGCTAGGATTTCACCTGTTTTAGGATCTAAAGCTACTACACTTCCCATTTTATTATCCAGCAATCCCTCTCCATACTGTTGTAAATCTATATCTAAACTGAGAAATAAGTTATTCCCATCTTTAGGATCAACATCCAGTTTCCCCTCTTTATATATCCCCTTATTTACACCAAACTTGTCAACGTAAAAATAGCTCTCTCCCTTTTCACCTCTCAGATACTCTTCATAGAATTTTTCAATTCCGTTTTTACCCATAAAGTCACCTTGCTCATAATAAGATTCTTGCTGAGATTCTAAATCATTTCGTGTAATTTCACCGAGATAGCCCAAAACATGAGAAGAACTATTGTACTTGTAATTTCTATCTTGTCTAATCTCAAAAAAGAAACCTTTGTACTCATAGAGACGCTCTTGAAGCCTTGCAAAAATGATATTTGATACATTTTTTGTAAAAATAGCTTTGCCATGATACGCCGTTTTTTTAGCTTTTTCTAGGCGTTTATCAAACTCTGTCCTTTCTATCTCAATTAGCCTACAAAACTCTGAAGTATCAATGTCTTGCAACTTAATAGGAACAGAGAGCATAAGATCATATACAGGCTCGTTGTACACCATAAGCTTTTTATTTCTATCCAGAATAAGTCCTCTTTGAGGATAGATTGTTTGCTTTCTGAGGCTTATTTTTTCAGCTATAAGTGAGTATTTATCGTCTAAGACTTGAATTTCAAGAAGGCGAAGAATATAGATTAGTCCGATAAAAACTACTGCTACATAAATATAGTATGATCTAAATCTAAAATTCACCGGAAGACTTGTCGGACAGTAGTTGGACTATTCCTATTACAGTTAGCGTAAATAACGCGCTAACTAAAGTAGTGAGCAAAATAAATAACCAATTAATAGCACCTATACTTTCTAGCCAAAATACATAGAAATGATAAAAAAGCACTAAGATAGCCGTAGTGACAGCAAATGTTGAAAGCCCGACCGAATGAACATTAAAGGGCAAATGATTTGCAATTTGCTCTTTCAAATCTTGCGCACCGAGCAGCCCAAATCTTATCATAACTAGCCACATACAAGCAGAAGCATGAATACCCGGAGTACCAACAAAGAAATCAGCGATGAGTCCTAAAAAAAAACCAAGTAAAACTTGATATGGTTTAGAAATATGAAGTGGTAAGGTAATAAGTAATACTATAAAAACTTGCGGCGCTAAATATGCCGTAAATCCCAAATGATTAAACACTATAAATTGTAAAAACAATATGGCTGTCCAATAGAATATAAGTCTAATCATTAGCTGGCAATAGAGTAGAAAGTTGATCGATATCCTTATTTACAATGACATATACATATTCGAGGTTCCTGAAATTAGTAGCTGTTTTTACATGTGTAGTAAAGTATTGACTTGAATGAGACGTCTCTAATTTACTTATTTCACCGATCAATATACCCGCTGGAAATAATAATGAGGACTTACCAGTATACACCTTGTCTCCCACTTTAATTTCTTCTAGTTTATTCAGTCCTGTTATTTTTAAAGTTTGAGGATTAGCATTATCCCATTTCAAACCGGTGTAGTACTCCAGATTATTAATCGTTGGAATTACATTCATATTGATATGAAGCAAAGACATAACAGAGCTATAATTCTCGTTACTTTGTAATACGATGCCAGCCAGTCCTTGAGATGATATGACGCCCATGTTTTTTTGAATACCGTTTTTAATCCCTTTATTAATGATAAATATATTACTTGCTTTATAAACAGTATTATAAATAACCTCGGCGGGAATGACATCAAATAATTTATGCCTTGAAGTATCACGTAAAGTAATGGTATCGTTCATAAAGGAAAGACTACTTCGAGCATCATTCTTAAACTGATTCGCCACTTGGGCCTGCAAAATATTATTTTGTTGTTGAAGATCGAAGTAACCTGTCACCGTTGAAGACAACTGATTACTTTTATCGGTAAAAACAGCTGCAGAGTGCGTAAATGAAGCTTGCTGATAAGGGTTTAAGAAGAACAATAATACTGCACACATCATCTGCAATATTACAAACAGCATTATGTGTATGTTATGCTCTATAAACGCTATCAGGCGTTGCATTAGGACTGATTAAAAAGGGTTTTATGGTTTTTTATATCTTTCAACGCAATAGCAGTTCCCCTTACAACGGCTCTAAGTGGATCTTCAGCCACGTATACAGGTAATTTTGTTTTGCTTGAAATACGTTTATCCAATCCTCTAAGAAGTGCACCTCCACCAGTCAGATAGAGCCCTGTTTGATAAATATCAGCAGATAATTCAGGAGGAGTTAGCTCTAACGCCTTCATAACTGCTTCTTCTATTTTAGATATTGATTTATCTAAAGCTAATGCTATTTCTGAATAAGATACCATAATTTGTTTTGGTATTCCTGTCATTAGATCTCTACCATTTACAGGACAATCCTCAGGTGGATTTTCAAGTTCTGGCAATGCTGCACCAACTTCTACTTTAATAAACTCTGCGGTACGATCTCCAATCATTAGATTGTGTTGACGTCTCATATATTCTATGATATCATTTGTAAAATCGTCACCAGCTACGCGTATAGATTCGTCAGAAACGATTCCAGAAAGCGCTATTACGGCAATCTCTGTAGTACCTCCACCTATATCAATTATCATGTTTCCCATGGGTGCAGAAACATCGATACCTATACCAATTGCCGCTGCCATCGGCTCAGGTATCATATAAACTTCTTTTCCACCTGCACGCTCGGCACTTTCTTTAACTGCGCGTTTTTCAACTGCAGTAATACCACTGGGTATACAAATGACCATTCGTAATTGTGGACTACCAAAAGCAGATTTCTTATTTATCATTTTAATAAAATGACTAATCATTTGTTCGGCAGCTTCAAAATCTGCGATCACTCCATCTTTAAGCGGACGAATAGTCTTAATATCCTCGTGAGTCTTACCATGCATCTTTTGAGCCTCAGTACCCACCGCCAATATCTCACCCGTTCTTCTATTTCTTGCAATGATAGACGGCTCGTCTACCACCAATTTATCTTTATATATTATTAAGGTATTAGCAGTACCTAAGTCTATCGCTAATTCTTGAGTTAAAAAGTTGAAAATTCCCATTTAGGTTTATGTGTTCGTTGTATTGGTGAAAATAAGTATACAAAAGTACCTATTTTTTAAGTAAATTCTATGCGGGATAGGGTAATTATAAGGAGTAATTAAAAAAACAAAGAGCCCTAATTAACTCTTTATCAAATCATAGGAATTCGAGAAGCTTTAAAACAACAGTTTGACAATATAATTATCTGAATAAAGATAATTATATGACCCAATTTTATATATTTGCACAGTCATGTATTTCGATCAAAACATAAAATTACTTCGGACAAAAAAAGGATACTCACAGCAAGACTTGGCCGATTCACTTAATCTTACACGCTCTAAACTAAATAGTTACGAACGAGGCGTTCAACCTCCATTTGATATTCAAATAGATATTGCAGATTATTTTAACGTAACACTTGACGGATTAGTTCGCCATGACCTTTCTAAACTCACACATTTTAAACTCTCACAAATATTAAAAGGAAGTGAAGCAGATGTTCGAGGCAGAAAACTACGTTTATTAACCGTAAGTGTAGATGCTAATGAAGATGAAAATATTGAAATAGTCAGCATGAAAGCACAAGCAGGCTATACCGGCGGATATGCTGATCCAGAATTTATCAGTAATCTACCGAAGTTTAAACTTCCTTTCTTACCCAAAAATAGAACTTACAGAAGTTTTCAAATAAAGGGAGACAGTATGCCTCCAGTAAGTGAGGGATCTTGGGTTACTGCAAGTTACTTGCAAGATTGGAACGACATAAAAGATGGAGAAAACTACATTGTCGTAACTAAAGACGAGGGAATTGTTTTCAAACGGCTATACAATAAGATAAAAAAAGAGCAAAGTATTACATTAGTAAGTACTAATAGCGCTTATGCTCCCTACACGTTGCACATCGACCAAGTAGTTGAAATTTGGAAATTTGAAACATGGAATGGGTTTGAGTTCTAAAAACAATCTTCGCGAATTTAAATAAATATTATTATATACAGTCGAATTAACCCAAATAAAAAGGCCTCGGTTTTCAAGCTATTAGTGAAACATATTCGAGGCCTTTTTGTATAAATTCAAGCGCTATATTGGTAATTAGTCTAATCTAATCGCAAACGCTTCTTTATCACCTTTTGAAGTTACTCCCTCTATAAGAACTGCACCAGATTTGCCCTTTAGCAAAGTTTCTACGTCTTTAGTTGTATACATCGGTGTTTTATCTATTTGAGTTATAACAAAGCCAAGAGGAACACCCTTTTGCTTAAACACTCCATTTCCCAATTTTACAATTTTGACACCATGTTTAATTTTTAATGATAATCGCTCTTCACGCGACGTATTTTCAATCTCCGCTCCCAATACTTTTTTCTCATCGCGATTTATCTCTGAACTTATTTCATTGGAACCATCTTTAGAAAGAAGAACTGCTGTAAAAACCTTTTCAGATTTATTCCGGATTACGGTAACATCTACTTTATCCCCTGGATGGTATTTACTTATTTGTTCTTGCAAGTCTGAACCTTTATTTACGACAACATCACCTATTTTAATAATAACATCACCTTCTTTAATACCCGCCTTATCAGCGCTCCCTCCATTACTTACCGAAGGAACAAATACTCCATTTAAATTCCTAAGACCCTTTTCATCCGCTAACTCCTGTGTCACATCCTGTATTCTAACACCCAGTATTGCTCTTTTTACTTCACCAAAATCCTTTAAATCTCCTACTATTTTTTTTGCTAAATTAATCGGGATGGCAAAACTATAACCGGAATAAGAACCCGTTTGTGAAGCTATAGCCGTATTAATACCAATTAACTCACCTTTAGTATTTACTAGAGCTCCTCCACTATTACCAGGATTTACAGCTGCATCTGTTTGTATAAAGTTTTCAATGGCATAGTCTCCACCGCGCTCTCTCAGTAGGTTAATATTTCGTCCTTTTGCGCTCACTATACCAGCCGTAACAGTACTAGTCAGGTTAAAAGGATTTCCAACAGCAACTACCCATTCTCCAACTTTTAATTCATCACTATTTCCCAGGTTAAGAAATGGTAAATTATCTTCATCTATTTTAAGTAAAGCCAAATCTGTCTCCGGATCAGTGCCAATTACTTCAGCCACATAACTTCTCTTATCATCTAATACTACCTCTACAGTAGAAGCATTGTCTACCACATGATTATTTGTGACTATATATCCATTTTGCCTAATAATAACACCAGAACCAGTAGCCTGCTGTGGGCCTTGCTGTTGAGGAAAACTCGGACCTCCAAAAAACTCTTCAAACGGATTAATCATTTGACCACGAGGGCTACTTTTTATCGTACTTATAATATGTACCACAGACGGTGTAGCAATTTCTGCTACTGAAACAAAGTTCACTTCAGGAGAGGCTGCCAATTTTTCAGCTAATGTAAATTTGGCATTTTGATGTTGTGTAAATTGACTTGAGTTATCACCATTCATCGTAAGACGATTAACTCCCAGAGCTATTAATCCTCCAATAATGGCGATAGCTAAAACGCTTAATACTTTCTTAAAATTCATACTTTTTATCATTTTTTTTACTTTTTTTTCTTAATCCAAATTTTATACCAAAACCAGTGCTGAACTAAGTTTAACAGCTCCAGCAAAAAATAATTAATTTTGCCAAGCAAATGTACCATTGCTATCTATTGTTTCCAACGTGTGGAGTATCGATTTTGATGCTGATGATTTACCTTTCTCGATTAATACGTATTAACCATCTACAAAAATGTTTGGCTTAGGTAGTTTAAGTGATCAAGCCATCCTTGAGCGGATAAAACAGGGAGACGAATCCGTTCTCATTTTATTATATAGAAAACATTATGGTATGGTAAAAAACTTTATTCTAAAAAACAACGGAGACGAATCCGTGGTTGATGATATAATGCAAGACACCATCATTGCGTTATGGAAAAATGCTAATAAGCCCGCATTCCTTTTGCAATCAAAGCTTAGTACCTACGTACTTGCAATTTCAAAAAACCTATGGTTTAAAGAACTCAAGAAACGAAGTAAATTTAAACTAGTCGATGAAGCGAGCCACTTAAGCATTGGCAGTGAGAACCAAAAGGATAATTTTGATAAGGAAATAATTGCAGAAATGGTAAACGAGATGGACGAGACATGCAGAAAGCTTCTCTCTTACTTTTACTTTGATGGTTATAGTACCAGATTAATTGCAGAAAAACTAAATTTTGCCAATGCCGACTCTGTAAAAAGTAAAAAATATCAATGTTTTAAAAAATTACAAGCCACGGTACTCGCAAGGTATAACAAAGCAGATTTAATCTAATGGAAGATCAAAAACGATATCATTTGATTGATAACTACCTTAGTGGAGATTTACAAGGTACGGAATTAGATAAATTTAAAATTGCTCTAAAAAATTCAAAAGCGTTACGACAACAAGTTGCTCTTCAAAGTGCTGTGATTGATGAGATTTCTAAACATCGAGAAGCAGAACTTCGAGCAATAATAAGTAAAGAAAACAGCTCTAGCATTAAGACTATAAGTGTCAAATCAAATATAAGAACAGTTCTGAGCATGGCAGCATCTATCGCCTTGTTTTTATTGACTTATATTTATTTTGTACAGGAGCAACCTACAAAAAACAATAAGTCGTTAACAGAGAAACAACCTACCGAAGTTAAAAGCAGTACAACGCTTAAAAAGAAAAAAGTAACTGCAAAAGAACCACCATTACTCGCTACAAATAAAATACCCGCACCAGAGATGGAAATGACAGTAGAAGAGTACTCTGATTTTGATAATTTACTAGAAAAGGAATTATTGCCAACTGAAAATAATGCAGAAAGGGATGAAACAAAAGAGATTATAACTGCAAAGTCCGAAGAATTTGTTGTGGAGCGTGACGAATTACTCGCCAGTAAAATTTTTTCTTTGCAGAGTTTGGATAACATAGTTAATAACACCTACGATGAGACAGGTTTAAAAGAGAATTCATTAAAAGCTACAACTAGTAAAGCCGTTAATAAGACGGAAATAACACTTGAAGATGCATCTGTACTAAAAAAAGACAAACAGAATACACCATCAGAGGAAATTAAAATCCCTCAAACTAAAAAATTAGATGTAGAATATTGGAAGAGTGTAGTAAATTTTAAAGGATATATCTATGATGGCAACAAAGTACAGCTTTATGGTATTCCTCAAAATAAACTTCTAATATTCAAAGAATTAGATAATAGAATTTACTTGAAAATGGATAGTAAGTACTACTTTATCGAAAAAAATAAAACCTATAAAAGACTTAGTGAGGTTTCAAATCCTACACTTTTAAACATATTAAATGACTAAACAAATACATTTTTATAAATACCAAGGTACTGGAAACGATTTTGTAATCACTACAGATATTTTTGACCTGTCCACGGAGCAAATTCAAGCATTGTGCGATCGCAAATATGGGATAGGATCAGATGGCTTAATCGTAATGAAAAAAGAAAGCAAGTACGACTTCGAAATGATGTACTATAACGCAGACGGCAGTGAAAGTTTTTGTGGTAACGGAAGCAGATGCGCGGTGATGCATGCAAAAAGTATTGGATGGATAACCAATGAATGCACATTCGGATCTAATGACGGTCCACATGAAGCAAGAATAGAAGATGCGATTGTATTCTTGAAAATGCACAATGTAGATATGGTACTGGTAGAAGATGAAGGCTATATGTTAAACACCGGATCGCCACATTATATAGCCTACACCGAGGAGTTGGATGCATTAGACTTAATAGAAGCTGCACATGCTATTCGTTACAGCGAACGCTTCGAAGAAACGGGGATTAATGTCAACTATCTGGAAGCGCGAAATGGGGTCTTGTATATTCGAACCTATGAACGCGGAGTAGAAGATGAAACTTTAAGCTGTGGAACTGGCGTAACCGCCGCGGCCATTGCCCATTACCTTGAGCAAGACAGTAGCATTAAACACTTCTCACAAAAAATCCAAACTAAGGGAGGACCACTCATGGTCTCGTTTGATAAAAAACCAAAGTCTTTTGAAAATATATTTTTATCAGGACCTGCAGTAAAAGTTTTTGAAGGAGACATTACAATATAGTCTATTGGCCTTAGCAATAAATAATTAAAAAATGATCAAAAACATTTTATGCATATTTTTATTTCTCGGGTCTTATCAATCCTACGCAACCACTTGGGAAACTATAGATAAAGGATATTGGACAGACACCGCCGTATGGCTAAACGGCGCAGTACCAGACACGATGAGCGGTGATACTTTTGTCATAAATAATCCTATTGTTATCTCTCAAGATTTGATTTTTACTTCTGGAGCATACATTTTGATAACACAAAATGGCGGTATTTGTGGTCACCAAAAAGGAACATTGCTTAACAGTGCAAAGCTTATTACCTACGGAATTCTAGAGTTGGATGATTTAGTTATAGATAACGGCTTAATGCATTGTTTAGCCGGCAATGTTATATTGTCTTCCTCAGCAAAAGTAATTGGGGTAAACGGCAAACTAGAGGTAGAGGTCGCATCCAGCTTTGCAGTCGGTTTTTGGTTCGAGTGTATGTTGCCAGATTACGCATTTGTAACTGAAAAGACATTGAAAATCGATAAACAAATGGTTGAATCAAGATTACAAATTCATCCTAATCCATTTACACATAGTATCACCTTGCAACACGCGGCAACCTTTAATAGTCAAAATAACAAACCGTACCGTATTATCATTTATGACTACCTGGGTAAGGAAGCATTTGAAACTGATTTGCAATCTTTAGACTCGAATCAGATTATTTTGGATTTCTTAAAACCTGGCATTTACGTTGTCGCTATGACCAATGGACTTAATAAATATTACTCAAGGATAGTGAAGCAATAAGAAACCACAAGTAAAGACTCTTACTTCATATTCACATCCAAAGCGTCTCTTAAGGCATTGCCTAAGAAATTAAAGCTCATAACCAACAACATGATACACACACCGGGTATGACGGCCAGGTAGGCTGCATCAAGAACAATATAATTATAATGTTCTTTGATCATACTTCCCCAACTGGGCATTGGGGGTTGTACTCCGAGTCCTAAGAAACTTAAGCCTGCTTCCAACAATATTGCACTAGCAAAATTGGCTGCACACACTACAATTATAGGCGCCATGATATTGGGTAAAATATGTCTGAACAGAATTTGCAAATTACCAAACCCTAACACTTTTGCAGCTTGAACATATTCCATTTCTTTAATTTGAAGCACTTGTCCTCGCACAATACGCGCCAATTCCACCCACATACTTAAGCCTATGGCCAGAAACACTTGATAAATCCCTTTTTCTTGAAACGCAAAACTTATCGCTATAGCAATAAGCAAACTGGGTAGACTCCATACCACATTAATAAGCCATAAAATAACAGAATCTACCCAACCTCCATAAAAGCCAGCGAGCAAACCAAGTGTAGTGCCAATGACTAAGGTAATTAAAACGGACATAAACCCAACTAGCAAGGATATTCTTGCACCGATGATTACTCTACTAAGGACATCCCTTCCGTAGCGGTCCGTTCCAAGATAATAATTCTTCGTTATGAGGGTCGCATCTTGCTTGCTCTCTATATTTTGCCATTGTGTTAAACCATTTTTAGTAAATACGGCAAAACTATCTGGCAACGCTGCTACTGAGATTGGGATATAGTTATACTCCAATGGTTTACCATTTAAAATCCAATCGAAAATTCCTACAGATTCCACTTCTTCTTCCAAGGGTTGTTGAATCATTTGCACCTTGAAACCGGGGGGTTGCAACGCTATTTCAAGATGAATATCATTGGCTTGTGGTGTACTGTCGGGTGTGATGAGGTAACCTAATAACGAAACCACCATGAGGAGCGTTATAAAAATAAAACCGGCTAACCCTAGTCTATTCTTTGCTATCTTTTTGATCATGTTGGTATGCAACTTCTATAGCAGTAAGTATGGCTAAGAAGCTATACAAGGGTACTGCAATTTTATCAAACTCTGTATAGTTATTGAGCACGCCATGCGTAAAATACGTTATCAGACCTAAAAATGCTGCCAGGCTTAAATACTTACTAGAACCTTCAAGTACACGTTGATGCTTAAAACCAAGGACAAAAGTATACAAAACAAAGGCTAGATAAAGGAACAACCCAACTATTCCACTTTCGGCTAACGGCCGTAAATACTCAGAATGAACACCTCCTAAAGTTCCTGCATTGGTACTGATTATCGTCATCTCATGGGGTAATTGAAACTGACCGTATTGAAAGGTATAAGTACCTGGCCCCCATCCCATTAATGGTTTTTCCTCCCACAAACGTATAGCGCTGCTCCATCGATTTAATCGTTCTAAGTTACTTGGATCTGAAGTAACATTAGATACCGATTGAAGGTGATTTTCTATATTATCGTCCGACTCTTTTTTGTTACGAGATAAGTCTACCAGCAATGAATCTCGATTCACAAAGATTATGGCAACTGCAAGCGCACCAATCATAAGGATATGTTTTAACCTTACATTTAATAAAAAAAGTACATAAAAAAGCAATGCTGTGGCTAAACTTAGCCAAGACGCACGGGTAAATGAAAGTGCAACCGCGATTACCATGTATACAAAAAGTAGCGCACATACAATCCGTAGTATTTTACCGTAACCTAGGGAATTTCCGTGCAATGCAAATACAAAAAGGATAGGAACAACGAACGAAATACATGCTGCGTACATCCCGTGATCAGGTAAAAAGGGTCGCATGGCGGTATACGCATACTCCCTACTAAAGCCACCCGCAGCATGGTTGTACAAGGTATAAAGTGTAAGTATTATTACAGATACAATCAAACACCATAAGTACTTTTTAATCATACTTTTATTTTGGAAATAACGAGATACTAAAAAGTAAAATACAACGATATACCAACTTTTCATAAGAACGTATTTCGCAGAAATAAGCGGAATAGAGCTATTTATAGCAGACACTACAAGCCACGAAAAATCTGCAATAATGAGTAGCGATAGAACAGTTGTCACTTCAGGAACCAAGATTTTTTGAGCACTAAATGCCTTAAAAACCACACCAATAAACAATAGAATAATTAGTGGTTCAGTGGGTAAACTTATATTTATGGTACTAACACGTTCATCAACAAGATGTACGGATAGCGGAGTGGCAAAAGCCAAAAAGTAAAGAATTAACTTAGGTTTAGTGATGGTCAACCAAAGCAATGCAAGCACAACCGGTGCGGCTAGTAAAACCAATAAATCGAAGTACACTGATGCTAAGCAGTAGACAAAAAACAACCCCGCGAGGGCATACAAGCGCTTTATGTCAAGCGATAGCTCCACTACTTCTTAAGTAGATTCAGTTGATTTAGAATAACTAACGCCAAAACACTAAAAAGCATTACAGCCCCCGTTACTATGAGCGTAAGCAATGTGCGAAGTGGGTACGATTTCTTTTCTGCTGGAGAAGCACTCGTTAAAATAAACTTTTGAGGAAGTGTCTTTTCTACGTCCACTTTTGCCTTTTCAAAACGTTTTCTATGCTCACTTAAGCTCTCAAGTTCTAGGATTAAAGTCTCATTCAGGTATGTAAATTCCCCTGCATACTTAGCTAATTCTTTTTGTTGCAATTGCAGTTCTCTTCTTTTAGCTCCATCGGCAGCGGTTTTGTATAATTCCTCTGACAAAGCTCGCGATTGTTCTTCGTAATTAGTGATACCCTTCTCCCCTAATTTTTGAAGTGCTATACGTAAATCCCAAACTTGTTTTTCTTTACTTTCAAACTCACTTTTTACGATTTCAAGAGCTTCTAATGAAACCTGTTTTTGAATTTCGGTTTTAACAGAATCATAAATAGCACTTATGCCATTTGCTATTTCTGCCGCTTTAACAGGATCTTCGTCTAATACCGTTATCTGAACAGCCAAGTGACGTGTGCGAGAGAACTGTATATTCTTTTTCATCTTTAGACCTAAATCAGTCTGAGGACTACCCTTTTGATCTATGCCATAATGGTTCATAAGATCGAAGTTTTTAACAATACGGCCTTGCAATGCAGAAGAATTAAGCAACTGCAGGGCATTTTCTGCTTCCTCTTCTTCTCCAAAAGCTAAAGGATCACTTTGTCTCATATTAAGATCAGTAAAAAGCGCATTACCTATCGAATTATTGGTGGTAGGATAAAAGATAACCTCTGATTCGTATCTAGGTGCTATGATAAATGGTGCTGTGAATAAGCCCGTTAGTAAAATACTGACAATAGCTATTACAGCAAGATGCTTTCGGTATTCCCAAACTAACTTTATAATTTCTATAAAGTTCAAATCAAAATCTTTGTTTTGGTTCATTCGATAATTTTAAAAAATAGATAGGCAAAGTTAATTTAATAGCTAATATAATGTTAATTTCTAGTCAACGTCTTTAGGTCTTTCACTTGGAATAACTTAAACAGGTAAGCTGCAATTAGTACGGTTATAAAAATCATTAATAAATGAACGGACACACTACTGCAAAATTGTTTACCCAAAAAAATAGCCACACACAAAATGCCAACAGCAAAAAATTGTTTAATTATATTAATAAGTAAAGGCTTAAAGTTAAACACCATAAAACTAATAGTATAGCAAATAGTACCAAATAACACTTGACTTATGGCCGTTGCTATAGCTGCTCCTGTTGAGCCATAAATGGGTATTAGCTGGGTATTAAGCAATAGATTTATGCACAAGGTAATGAAGGCTGCTGTATTAAGGTACTTTAACTCTAATGCCGCTGTAAGAAGTGTACCATACACTAAAATCAATACTGATCCGATAAATCCAAACATCAAAAACGAGAATGAACTGGCACTTTGTGATGTTGCCTTTTCGTGATACATTACGTCCATAATCTGATCGCTGTATGCGGCACTAACCAATGCTGCTGAGATGGCAACCAAAAGTAAAAATTTAGCGGTAAAGGATGCAATTAGATTTATTGTCTCCTTGTCTTTGAGGTTTTTACTAAAAAAAGGCAATAATACTCCACTAAAAATCTGAGCAAACATAAGAATGGCGTAAAATAACCTATAACCATGCGCATAAATACCAGCTTCTGCATTACCCACCATGGTTTTAAGCATAACACTATCTACATAATTATAAAGACCCATAAGGGTAATGAGTAAAGCAAAGGGCCAAGATTTTTGTAGTAATGGACGTATCGTTTTTAAATCGAATGATATCCGAACATCGCGAAAGTAATTTCTTAGAAAAAGAACTAAAACAAAGGTTACCAAAAAAACTCCCGCTAGTTGAGCGAAAATGAAGCGCTCAATGGTTAGACTCCAACCTTCTATACCTCCCCAAAGCAGAAAAGCACAGAGTATTACAACCAATATTCTGTCCAAGACCATAAATATGCCATCCCACTTGAATTGTTGCAAACTAGCTACAATAGTTCTTAGGTATTGATTCAGTGAAGTAAAGATTTGTAAGATGCACAAAAAAACAAGCAAGAGAAACTCCGCTGTACCATAACCTAATGCAGCGCCCACGCCAAAAACAAACAACACGTATATAGCCATAAGTATCATTTTTAAACCCAGAATATTACCCGTTAGTACTACTATTTTATTTGTATCTCTTGAGATCTGAGTGGTATTATACCCATTAAGTCCCAGATCGAGAATGATAAAAAACATGAGACTAAAATTAAATAGCGCTGCATAATTACCGTACACTTCAAGTGACAAAGTATTCTGCACAGCCCTATCTATTACCAATATCCATATGGGCTTAATTAGCAGATTTAAAATCTGCATAAAGGCTATATCCGTAAGATACTTTTTGAGCATTTAGACCGATAGTCCTTGTCTTTTTTCAATAGTATAGGTTTTCAGAAGTAGGAAGAATCCTACGATAAAGAAAATCATGAGCATTAGCACAGATACACGCATATTTCCAAAAACACCCTCTAACAAACCAAACATAAGGGGACCAAAAATTAAACCTACTTTTTCCATAACATCAAAAAAGCTAAAAAAGCTAGCATTGTCATTGGTAGGTGGTAGCATTTTACTGTACGTTGATCTACTTAAAGACTGAATCCCTCCCATAACAAATCCAACTAGCAGTGCCAACCCGTAAAACTGAATTGGTTGATCTATTAGATAAGCTATTATAGTACATAACACCCATATCATCGTGCATAACATAAGTGTTCGGAGGTTGCCTAGTTTTTCTGAAACTCGAGACAACACTTGCGCACCAACTACGGCCACCAGTTGTATTAATATAATACTCACAATAAGTCCTGTCTCTTTAGTTTGCCACCAAACACCACCAGAAACCCATAGAATTTCTTTACTCGCAAATAGTACTGCCAACAGCATAACCGTTTGTACGCCCATGTTATAAACAAAATAACTGAGTAAGAACCATTTCACCCTGATATGTGCAGTGAGTTGCCCCCATACCTTTCGTAATTCACTATAGCCGTACCAGATGATATTATGCTTTTTTTCGCGAACCTTATAATGGGATTTACCAGGCAAATAATAGTAGGTATATTGAGCAAAACCCACCCACCAAACGGAAACCATAAAAAATCCGTACTTAATGGGCATCCCTGCAGCTCCATTCAGAATAAGAATAGTAACGAGTAATAGAACACTCCCTATGTACCCCAACGAGAATCCTCGTGCGCTAATTTTATCATGCTGTTCTTTATCTGCTATTTCAAGAAGAAATGAATTATAAAAAACCAAACTTCCCCAAAATCCAATGCTCGCCATAAACACCGAAAACATGCTAAGTTCGAGGTTATGCACATCAAAGAAATAGAGCGATGCACAGCCTGCAGCACCTAAGTAACAGAAAAATTGCATGAAACGCTTTTTAGTTCCCGTATAATCTGCTATTCCGGAAAGAATAGGAACAAGAAGTACAATTAACAAAAATGAAGCAGAGTAGACATAAGAATACAGCTCAGTATTTACAAACTGACGACCAAAAAAGGAAACAGCATCTACCTGTTCACCGTTAATTATTTGACGATTTCCTGAAGTTACCTTTTCGTAAAAAATTGGGAAGATTGCAGTAGAAATAATTAGATTATAAACTGAGTTTGCCCAATCATAAAAGGTCCATGCTCTTATAACTTTAGGATCGTTTTTTTTAAATATCCGTGCCACAACTTTTTTTCAAAAAAAGTTAAAAACTACCATAGTTATACTATACTCTTCAATAAATAATGCTAAAACAAGAATTCCTGACGGATTAAATCATAAAATTCATTGTTAAAACAAACATCTGCTGCCACTTAAGAAGTCTTAGTCTGAAATATAAAAGAACTAAACATCCTTTATATTCTTGATAAAATACGCGTATTTGCCTTTACGCTGCTTTTAGACGTAACCTTTCGATTACTTTTTGGGCTTCATGCAAGCCGATTTTTATTTCTTTAATGGATTTATCTGAAGGAGCTTCAAACATATAATCGCTTAGGATAGCTTCACAAACTGACCTAAGTCCCCTGGCTCCTAATTTAAATTCAATAGCTTTCTCTACAATATAATCTATAACTTCATCTGAGATAACAAGCTCAATTCCTTCTAATTCGAAAAGAGCAATATACTGACGTATAAGTGCATTTTTAGGTTTTAGCAGGATAGCTTTTAGCGTAACAGCATCGAGAGGCTGCAACGCAGTAAGAATAGGAATTCGACCAATTATCTCGGGTATTAAACCAAATTGCTTTACATCTGAAGGTATTGCATATTGCAAGTACATATCCTCTGTAAACTCTACATCAGAGCTTAATGCTTTGAATCCCAATGAATTAGCCTGCATTCTGCGAGATATTATTTTTTCAATTCCGTCAAAAGCACCTCCACATATAAATAGAATATTTTTGGTATCTATTTGAATCATCTTTTGATCTGGATGCTTTCTTCCACCTTGCGGAGCTACATTAGCAACTGTTCCTTCTAGTATTTTAAGCAGTCCTTGTTGAACGCCCTCACCACTCACATCGCGTGTGATACTCGGATTATCCGACTTTCGAGCAATTTTATCTATTTCATCAATATAAATAATTCCGCGCTCGGTTGCTTCCACATTGTAATCTGCTGCTTGGTAAAGTCTAGAAATAATACTTTCTACATCTTCTCCTACGTAACCAGCTTCGGTTAGCACTGTAGCATCTGCTATGCAAAATGGAACATCCAAAGAGCGTGCTAGGGTTTTTGCGAGTAACGTTTTGCCCGTTCCTGTTTCACCTATGAGAAGCACATTTGATTTATCAAGCTCTACTCCTCCTTTTGCTGAATCATAATTTAGACGCTTGTAATGATTGTATACCGCTACGCTGAGTGTCTTCTTTGCATTATCTTGTCCGATAACATATTCATCCAGTAAAGCTTTGATATCTTTTGGCTTTTTAAGATCAAGAACCTGCTTTGTATTTTTTTGACTTTTGCCCGCCCCTTCGCTTAATACGATTTCGTTGCCTTGCTCGATACAATCTTCACAGATATGAGCATCAATACCCGAAATAAGAAGACCTACCTCTCCCTTGCTTCTACCGCAAAACGAACAGGTTAATTGCATATTTTTTGCCAAAATTATTTTGTTTTTCTTTCCAGTACTTCGTCAAGCATACCGTATTCTTTGGCCTCTTGAGCGGTCAGCCAGTAGTCTCTTTCACTGTCTTTCTCTACTTTAGCATATTTCTGACCAGAGTGATGAGATATGATATCATATAACTCTTTTTTTAGTTTCACAATTTCTCTCACGGTAATTTCCATATCAGTTGCCTGTCCAGAAGTGCCTCCTAGTGGCTGGTGAATCATAACTCTACTGTGCTTTAAAGCAGTACGTTTACCCTTTGCACCTGCGCACATAAGCACTGCTCCCATACTTGCCGCTATACCTGTACATATAGTTGCAACGTCTGGCGCTATGTATTGCATTGTATCATAAATACCAAGACCTGCGTATACAGAACCCCCTGGACTATTAATGTAAATTTGAATATCTCGTTTGGCATCAGAGCTTTCTAAGAACAAAAGTTGCGCTTGAACCACGTTAGCTATATAATCGTCAATCCCTGTACCTAAGAAAATTATTCTATCAGCCATCAATCTTGAAAAAACGTCCACTTCTCTAAATGGCATTTGTCTCTCTTCGATAACGGTACGGGTCATATCTTGAGGAGAATGAATAGAACTTCCTATGTAGTGATCTACCTTAGTGCTACTTATACCATGATGCTTAATTGCATATTTTCTAAATTCTTTTCCGTAATCCATATTATTTTTATCTGTTCAAAAGTAAACAAATCCCTATACAAATAAGTTCAATACCAACTTAAAAGTACAGAGAGGTAGGCAATAAATCTCTTTAGCTTATTTGCTAAAGTCTTTTACCATGTCATAAAATTTATCGACATTTATTTTTTGAGTTTTGATCGTGATGAGATCTTTTACAGAATTCAGTACTTTTTTCTCAACAACCACATCTCTGATACGCATGAGGTAATTTTTGTCCTTTCTATTACTAGTTTCAAAATTTTGAACCATGGCAGGATCTGGGTTATTTAAGCCATACTGTCTCAACATTTGAGCTGTGTATGCAAATGAAGCTTGATTAATATCTTCATCACTTACTTCTACATTATGTTCTTCTGCTACCTTTTCACGCACTAGTTGTTTGCGCAAAATCACACTTTCTTTATCATATAACTCTTCTACATTATCTGCGGTGTAAGTTTCTGGCTTGGTTTCTTGTAGCCATTTTTTCAGAAACTCGTCAGGCATACTAAAGGTATGATTTTTATCCAATACCGCATTAATTTCTGCTTCTAATTGACGCTCAGCCTCTCCAGCATAATATGAGCTTAGATTCTCTTTAATCTTAGCCTCAAACTCCTCTATTGTAGCACAAACATCCTGGCCCATTACCATATCAAAAAACGCCTTATTGAGCTCTGCTGCTACAACAGCTCTAATTTGCTTGACTTTAGCTGTAAATGTTTTATTAAGCGTGCTTATTGCTTCTTTTTCGATACCTAATGACTGCGTTACAACTAAATCATTGTGGTTAAATAAATCAAAAATATCTAGTTCTAAAACATCGTCAACAGAAACACCTACCAATTTTTTCTTGGTAGCTTCGTCTTTAACTACCTCTGGGAGGACAGTAACTTCTTGCTCAAATATACCCCCATCTTTGTGTGCCCCATTCTCATCTACTTCTGTCACCAAAAGAACAAGAGAATCATTGTCTGTTTCAGATTTGTCTTTATTCTCCAATGTCCCATTTTGTCTAGCAAGATTTTTAATCTCAGTATCTACTTCCTTTTGATCTACTTCAATTTCATAACGAGTTAAGGTATCTTTAGTTGATACATTTAAATCAAAACTAGGAGCTAGACCTAAATCAAAGTGAAATGTAAAATCTCCATAGTTGTCAAAATCAGTAATACTTTCTTTTTCTCTACTGGTCATTGGTTGACCCAGAATATCTAGGTTATTTTCCTTTAAATATTTATACAGATTTTCAGATGTCAGCCTATTCACTTCTTCAAATAGAACACTTCTACCTATCATCTGCTTCACCATACTAAGAGGCATGGTTCCAGGTCTAAAACCAGGCACTTTAGCTTTCTTACGGTAATCTTTAAACTGCTTGTTTATGCTTTCTGAATAATCTTCATTTTTAATTTCTACAGAAATGATTGCATTTAGCTCGTCTTTTTTTTCGAAGGATACGTTCACGTGATATCTAATTAGGAAATGTTATTTAATCTTGATGTTTTTGAATCTTCGGGAAAACGAATTAAGCTTAAAAAACAAAACCCTGTTGGACCAGGGCTTTGTTTTAATTTACTCAGTGCGGGCGAAAGGACTCGAACCTTCACACCGCGAGGCACTAGATCCTAAGTCTAGCGTGTCTACCAATTTCACCACGCCCGCTTAATCCTTTTCCTAAAGGGCTGCAAATGTAAAAATTAATTTAAATCTTTTCACTTATTTTTAAAAAAAAATGCGACCACCACTGGTGATCGCATTTTAGATTTTATCATTAATCTAATTTATGAATTAGTTTACTTGCATTTTCTTCGTTACGCTATGATCTTTAGTACTTAATGTGTAGAAGTATACACCTGAAGTGAGACCTTTTGCATCTATAGATATAGTATGATTACCTGCACCTAACAATCCAAGATCTCCTTGATTGATTACATTACCTAATATATCTGTAACTGTAAGACTTAACGCACCACCTTCTCTTAGGTAGATTATAACATCAGAAGTCTCAGTGAAAGGGTTTGGCTGATTTTGACTTACTACGAATACCTCTGCTTTTTTCGGCGCTTTTGCAGAACTAGCAGTATTTTGACCAATAACGTCATTTAATATATCTGAAATAGGAATTGCCGCATACATCATTTTATTTTCTTCTGCTGGGTGAGTACCTGCACTTATAGAATGATTCTGTAAGTTAGTTCCAGGAGTTAAATCTTGTTGCCAAATAAGGTGTAGGTAGTCATTCGATGCTTTTGCTACACATGGGAAATTATCTTCTAATTGACGTGCTTGCGTAATGTTTTGAGGGCCTTCCCAAGTTGCACCGCCATCTTTAGAGTATGATACTAATATATCTCTAAAGTTTGCATTCAAGAAATGTAAGTCAAGTTCAGTAGGTGCAGAGTATACTACGAATAAATTACCATTCGCATCCACACTGGCAGAAGGCATAGTTACCAAAGAAGTTGAACCTGTTCTTGTTGCTGAACTTAAGGTGCCGGTTAAATTGCTATTCGCATCAAGTGAGCTAAAACTTTCAGAAGAAATAGTTAATGCTCCATCACCATCAAAATCAATCATACCACCGCAAATTGCAGGTGCAGCATCTCCTTCAGCCCAATGCATCATAGCAGTTTGAGCTGGGAAAAAGAAAAATGTAGAATCGCCAGCATCGGAGATACCACCTACTATTCTACCACGACCATAAAATGCATGTACTTTACCTGAAGCATCCACCATAACATCAAGTGAACCGTCGTTGGTAAATACCGTATCCCCAGAAATAATCATTTCTGCGTTTCTTCTTACTCCTTTGTATGGCATGTTATCCACGTCAGTGTAGGTCCAATTTTGTCCATTATCTGTAGATTTCCACAAAGACACTGGATCACCTAAACCACCTATTAGTATTGCTATAACATCACCTCTAGCATCCATAGCATAGCTATCTCCGCCACCGTTAGCATATAAAGTACTATCGTAGCCAGGTAATAAAATATGAGATACTTCTATAGAACCGTCTGCTTGATTTATTCTACTATAAGATGTTGGGCTAGAAACTCCGTTTCGAACTACAACCGGAACATTTCCAGCAACGCTTGACCAATAATTTGAAATTACATGTATTTTACCATTAGTTGCTACACTTCTTCCCCAAATAGGAACTCTGTCAACATTTAGTTCAGAAACGTCATCTAGAATTGCCGCACCTGTAGTAAATGCAGTACTTCCTTTAGATGAATTTTTAGAAAATAAGAAACCTCCAGTGTTTGATTCGTGCGATAAAACGCCTTCAGTACCGTCGTCTAGTAACATAATATTTGGCCAGCCAGATCTACCATTGCTTTCTAATTTTTGACCTCTACTTGGTAAAAAGTTTGACCCATCAGAGTAATTATACCCAGAACCTCTATCTGGATATCCAGAGGTAACATTAGGGCTTGTAGTCCACACTGCAGAAACACTTCCATCTGCATTTAACATTACTCTTCTTCCTGGACTTGAGTTGGTTTGCAAATCATAATAGGTAGTTCCTATCTCAATGAAGTTATAGTTGACTGTTTTTTTATTTTTAGGAACATTCGCACTTTTATCACTGACAGGCCCTATTGGTCCTTGTGCTTCAATTGCTTTAGTTGGCATCACAGCTTTAGAAGCCTCAGGATTATTAACTTTAAAATCCTTAATAGATTGACTAAAAAGCCAAAATGGTGATGATAATAAGAGGGTAAGTACTGTTTTTTTCATTTGTTTGTTATTATTTGAGGCCGTGAAAATAAATAAATCTTTATATAAGATGCACATTACAATGCAATAATTAACTAAAGACTTAGTATTTTAAGAATAGTTTCTTCAAAAATACCAGCGTCATCCCCGGTATTTTCTTTGATTCCTTTAATCTTTAAATCGCAATCATTTATTGCTTCTATCACTTTCACTATTTTTTTGCCGCTATAATTGGCTGCTGCTTGCCTAAACTCTCCAATAGCAAAAAACGGAATTCCGATTGCACTCATAATTTCTTTTTCAGTGCTTCTTGACATACTTTGCATAATAGCCACTTTTCTGAAGTAATTGAACAATGCTCCATTCATCATAACCACTGGATTGTTCTTTATATTGGCAGAAAAATAATTGAGCATTTCAATGGTTTTTGCTTTTTGCTTTTGTGCAAGCGCTTTTTGTAATGCAAAAATGTTATACTCCTTATTGATTCCTACATATTTCTCAATGTGTTCTTCTCTTATTTTGCTACCTTTTTCAATATTACTGAAGACTTTATCTAACTCTTTAACAATAACTGAAAATTTAGCACCACTGTTTTCAACTAATAATTGCAAGGGTTTTGGTTCTATATCATAGCCCTGTTCCGTAACATAAGTATTAATAACCCTAAGTATTTCGCTTTCAGCAATTGGATCAGCTGTAAAAATAGTAGCTGACTTTTTAAAACTGGTTCCAGGCTTGCGATTCATCGGAAGGGTTTTCCCTGGATGATACCAGACTAATACGGAAGTAGGTGCAGGATTTTCCAAATAGGCTACAATGTGATCTGGCGTCGTACAATACTGAGCTTCTTTATACACAACTAATTGCCGCTCTGCCATCATCGGAAATCTTCTACAAACATTTATGATATCGTTAACAGAGGTCTCTTTGCCATAAAAAAGATGATGATTAAAACTCGAAGTACTTTCGTCTAGTACCACCGACTCTATCTTGTTAAGCAGTATTTCTAAAAAATGATACTCCTCGCCGTGCAATAGATACACGGGTGCTATCTGTTTTTGATCTAATTGCTGCAATAGACTTGCAAAATCGTTGTACGTACTACTACCTTTGGCCACCTTATAAATTAAGTAGTGCAATTAAAGTTCGATAATTTTAACTTTCAAGTAAAATCTGAAAATAATAAAAACTTCATCTTCGATGTAGTACGTAAAAAGTTCGTAAGACTAACGCCCGAGGAATGGGTTAGACAGCACACTATTCATCAATTAATTAAAAACGGTTTTTCGGCAAACAGACTCAGTGTAGAGCGCACCTTACCTCTTTCCAAAAAGAGATATGACGCTGTTTATTATAAGGATGATGGTAGGCCCTGGATGCTAATTGAATGCAAAGCTCCTAGTATTAAAATAAATGAGCAAACTCTTAATCAAATTGCCAGCTACCTACAATTAGAAGACGTACCATTTGTATTAATTACCAATGGCGTCGATCACTACACTATTAAGAGAGAAAATAAGATAGTAGAAGTATTTCAATATTTTCCTAATTTTTCAAATGTTAGCGATTAAAAACTCTTTTATTTGCGATTATAAATAGAAGAAAATGTCATTACTAATTATCGTCGTTTTTGTATTGGGTTATGCTGCTATCGCATTTGAACACCCGCTTAAAATAGATAAAGCTGCAAGTGCATTAATTACGGGCATGCTTTGCTGGACGATATATGTTATCTCACTTAATGGTGGCCACGATGCAGTGCATATCATCGAGCATGGTGCCGATGGTCATGGTGGACTCTATCATCATTTGTTCGACATAGCAAACATACTATTCTTCTTGATGGGTGCTATGACCATAGTGGAGCTTGTAGATGCTCACGAAGGATTTGCTGTAATCACTGACAGAATTAAAACGACCGATAAGACTAAATTACTTTGGATTATAGCCATACTTACCTTCTTCTTTTCAGCAGCGTTAGACAACCTTACTACTACCATTGTCATGATTTCTTTGCTCCGCAAGTTGGTAAAAGACAAGGAAACCCGATGGATATTTGTAGGTATTGTTGTTTTGGCTGCTAATGCCGGTGGAGCGTGGTCTCCTATTGGTGATGTTACCACTACCATGCTTTGGATTAAAGGTCAACTTCCTGATGTACCTAGTCTTATGACTGAGCTTTTTATTCCTAGCTTAATTTCAATTTTAGTTCCAATGATCATCTTAAGTTTTACGTTTAAAGGAAACGTAGAAAGACCACAAACTATAGAAAGTTCTAATCATAGTCTTACTTCAACCTCTGATAACGAGCGTATACTGGTATTCGTATTAGGTATTGCGGGCTTAATTTTTGTACCTATTTTTAAAACCTTAACGCATTTACCACCATTTATGGGAATGATGCTGAGTCTGGGTATAATTTGGGCTATCACAGAAATAATGCATAAAGGAAAAAGTAAAGAAGACAAAGAGTCTCTTTCTGTAATTAGTGTATTACAAAAAATAGATGTTGCTAGTGTTTTATTCTTCTTAGGAATATTACTAGCTGTAGCAGCTTTGCAGGATATTGGTCATTTGCGAACTGTTGCGTCCTATTTGGATAAAACATTTGCTGGCAATATCTTCTCTATCAATATTGTAATTGGATTACTTAGTAGTATTGTCGACAATGTTCCACTTGTTGCTGCGGCGCAAGGCATGTATGATATTGCTCCAGTGGGAGAGTTTGCAGCTAACGGTCACTTCTGGAAATTCCTCGCTTATTGCGCTGGTACAGGCGGAAGCACTTTAATTATAGGTTCTGCAGCGGGTGTTGCTGCTATGGGACTTGAGAAAATAGATTTCATGTGGTACCTTAAAAAAATTAGCTGGTTAGCTATAATAGGATACTTCGCTGGAGCAGCCTCTTACTTTTTACTGTTTTTATTATGATAGACGGCAAAAAAGTAGTTGTTGTATTTCCTGCCTATAATGCAGCTAAAACGCTAGAAAAAACATACAACGAGCTACCTTTTGACATAGTAGACGAGACCATACTGGTAGACGATGCAAGCAAAGATGACACTGCGGCATTAGCCAATAGAATTGGGGTAAACCATGTAATCATTCACGACCAAAACAGGGGTTACGGCGGCAATCAGAAAAGCTGTTATAACAAGGCTGTAGCAATAGGCGCAGATATCGTCATTATGGTGCATCCTGATTACCAATACACACCGTTACTTGTAAAAAGTATGTGTAGTATTATTGCTAATGGAGTATTCCCCGCGGTATATGCCAGCAGAATCTTAGGCAAGGGAGCACTTAAAGGTGGTATGCCATGGTATAAATACGTGGCCAATAGAATTCTGACTCTTTTTCAAAATATTGTCATCAACCAAAAGTTAAGCGAGTATCATACAGGTTATCGAGCATTCGACACTAAAATATTTGACAAAATCGACATTGAAAAAAACTCTGACGATTTTGTTTTCGACAATCAGATGACTGCACAGGTATTTTTTGCGGGTTTTGAAATTGGTGAAGTCACCTGCCCAACCAAATACTTCGATGACGCTAGTTCGATTAACCTAAAAAGAAGTTCTATATATGGACTCGGGGTAATCTTAGTTTCGGTACAATACCGCCTAGCTAAATGGGGCGTTAGTAAGTTTGGCATTTTTGAGCTAAAAGGGACGCACTAGCATTTAGAGTTAGCGCTATCAATAATGCTCTTAAACTTTTGAGATATTAGATTTGGCTCTTTCGAAGTTTCGCTTTACACTTTAAAATATTAAATGATAGTGATAGTATATTATTTCTTGTTTGGGAATAATCTATAAAAATTATGCATACTAAATACATGTGGTAAACTAAGACATGAGAGAATGATAAAGAATATCCCAATGTAATTTCCCACCGCAAACCACAAGAAATAGAAAATAATAAAAGCGCCTCCCAAGGTAAAAGGAAGTGAGTTTACCCACATGGTAGATGATCCTTTTCGTAGACCTACTGAAAGGTGTTTCCAGCCGCTTATGCTATGCTGTCCTACGAAGTAAATTCCAAATGCCATTAATAATGGTAACATGCTTGCCAATAAGAGATAAATTAACGTAAGTAAAATGTATTTTGATTTATAAATCATAGCTAAAAAAAGACCACCAGAAATAGTCAATATCTGTAACCCTAAAAATAGCTTCTCAGACATTTTATCTACGCTTAAGTAGGAAAGATTAGGAATTTGTTGAAGGATATTTATAAATTCTTCACCATGAAAAAATAGAATCATCATCAATACTACTAGCCCCCAAAAAAAAGAAGACGAACCCTCTTTAAATCTCCACTCTTTAAAATCTGCTTGTCCGAAATGCCATGCAGAAAAGAGAATAAAAATAACTAAACCTGTATCTGAGGATAACCACCACACTAAAGCAAAAAGTACCGCTTTGGATAAGTAACCAATAACAAAATAGAACAGTTGTTTGCTATTCAGTATTTTCTGTGATGTAAGATGATCCAGAGCTCCATGGGCTAATCCAACGGTTAAAAACCCTAATGCTAAAACAACCCAAGAAATGAATTCTATGTTATACCAAGATAATAAAATTGTGATAAGTGTAAAAGCAATGGGTAGCGTTATTATAGGTAAACGAAAGGTTTCCTGTATGATATCCTTAACGGCTGCTTCGATAAAAATTCTCTTGGGTAACTTTGAAAAAATTAAAAGCTCTTCTGAGAAATTTGTCTTTTCTCTCATAAACTTCAAAACATTAACCATTGGGACATTCTTAAAAAGGGTTTCAAAAATATTTTTTCCTTGTTCCGATGTTTTGCTCAATAACTTTAGAAGTAATCTGTCGTAAAACACAAATCTGCCCTTCCTTGATACCCTTGCTGATAATCGATTGGCTTTTATCGCTTCCGTTTGCATTATAGCATCTTCAGCCATCGCATGAAATGCATAACCAGTAGAACACTTTAACAAGTTTGCACGTGTTCCCATATTGATCCAATCAAGTCCTAAATCCGGGACGTCTATTTTACCCGAAGACATGGGAATAATCCCAACTTCATGTTCAATAATTTCAAAATCTACCCCCAGTTGCTTCACGTAATCTGACAGAATGGTTAGCGACTCTTCCTTGGATAACTTATTCTCACCAAATCTAGTGAGCTCTACCAGTGCCCTATCTTCTTCAAATGGGAGAATATAAATAAATTGAGTAGAATCACTTTGAGGAATTTTAAAATCCATCATGACCATAGAAGTGGTATCAAAAATATTTCTAATAGTTTTAATTTTCCAACCAAAAAATGACTGATAAATATGACTTTGATTTTTTTGTAATTTACAATAGGAAGGCGGTCTACTATCAAAAACCTTAGCGCAATATATTAAGGAATCTCCGACTGAAATATTAAAATATTCCGGTTTTGTCTTTTCAATAACACCTATAGAATAAGGATAATAAATAACCTCATTAAGGCTTAATACTTCTTTGGTTTTATTGGATAGATCTACACCTCTAATGTGATAATATTTTAAAGGTTGTATATTATGTTTGGTGACACCCGCTATTTCAATGTTATCCCAACTAGCGCTGACCAACTCTTCAAGATTTAAGGCAACGAGTTCTTCGCGTGTAGACCAAAAACAGAAGGTTCGGTCATCAGTAAATTTAGAGCTTGGGTCTATAACCGCTATAGTTTTACCGTCAAGTAATCCATTTTTATAAAGATTTAAAATCAACAAACTATTGGCTGCACCAAGTCCTATAAATAGGTAATCATATACAGAATTAGCGTTCGCGTTAGCAGGCTGTTTCACTTATCTTTTAATAAATTTGATACAAAAAAAGGATGATAATCGCTAAACTATCATCCTTTTTAAGAATTATTTTTTTGTTAATTAAGCTGCTGACTTATCTGATCTGCTTAGTGCATAAATCACTAAACCAAAACCGATTTTGTTAATCGCATCTGCAACGTTATAAACGATATCCATTGCATTAAGTGCTGCAGCAGTATCTTGAACTAACTGAATACCAAATAATCCACCTGGAGTACCAAGTATGTAACCTAATGGATAAATAGCCCATCCTACTAGAACAAACCAACCAAGTACTTTTGTTGCTTTTGCAACCTGAGCACCTGCAGTTTGAGCAAGTTTAGAAACTTCTCCAAACCATACTAAGTAAACGATGTAGAAGTAAGCAATACCAGAGATAACACCCCAAAGTACACTACCGTCTCTGTCCAATACTTCACCAACGTAACCTGTTACTAGCATTACTAGTGAAGCGAAGATCAATTTCCAAAGCAAGGCAATTTTAGCACCTGCTTTTTTAGTGATTAAATAAAACTCTACACACATCAATGGAACAGTTAAGATCCAATCAACGTAGCGGAAGAAAGTTGGAGATTCTCCAGTCTCAAGGTTGTAACTTCTCATGTAGTAGTAATGTACTGCTGCAATAAAAGTGATTAAACCAGATACTAACACAGATGTTCTCCATTGCTTAGAGGTGTTGTTTAACTCTAAGAAGAAAAATACTGATGCAGCCATCATAGCCATAGTTCCGATGAAGAACGTAAATGCGACGTAATTGTCGCTTGCAATTTTTAAATGTTCCATTGTTTAATTTAATGATTTAGTTGTTTAATTTTTTTTAGTTGTTTCTTCAAATAAACAATATATTTTTTGGAATGTTTATCGATTAATTGCAAATATTTGACAAAAAACAGGAAATTAAAGTTATTTTTTCCTGCAAAACATTAGTAATTAACTTAATATGAATAATTTTTTTTGTAAAAAAAAATTAAAAATGGGCATTTTTTTATGAAAAATATTTTTTTGGCGCCTGATTTAAATATTTTGAGATCGAAAATCGGATCCAATACGTCACTTTAATAAGCACTATAGTCACTCATACTGTCAGATGCTTTAACACGAATCAAAGAATGTAGTACCTAAGACTGTTTTTGAGAAATAACGAATTTTGTAAAATTTGCGATTAAGAAGTTACGTTTCAATAGAAGTTATGATACAAACTCAACAACTCAGCTAAAGCCTGTTAAATCAATCTAGTTACAGTACTTTGTGATGTACTCAAAACCTATTTCTTGTGACTTCTGCCAGTAAACGCAAGCATCGTCTTTGTTACCCAGTCTATACTCAGCTATACCTAAGTTAAAATAAGCCAGCTTAGCATCATTATGATTATAAAAAATAGCCTTTTTAAAGTCTAAACGTGCACTTTCATATTCTTCCAGTTGGATATAGAAAAAACCTCGATCAAAATAATACACCGGATTATTATCTTCTATCGCAATTGCTCTGGTATAATCTCTGGCAGCAAGACTGTACTCACTTTGTTTTGAATAGCATTCACCTCTGATGGCAAATGCACTTGCGTCGTTGGCTATATTAAGTATATAAATATTAAGGTCTTGAATCGCTTTATTGTATTGACCATACTCATACTGATATTTTCCGCGCAAGTAAAAGGCATCCATCATAGCTGGATTGATACGTATACATTGATCAAGGTCTGTAATACATCCCATGGTGTCTTTCATCAAGTAGCGCACTCTCGCCCTTTGTATAAACTCATTTGGACTGCTGGCCTTTAACGTCACAATCCTTTCCATGTCCATGTACGCGGCGGGTTTTTGCTCCAGCTTTACCAACAAATCTAATCTTGAAAAATAGCCGTTAATATCACCCGGATTAAGCAAAATATACATATTCAAATCATTGAGGGCTTTTTGCGACTCATCCGTTGCCATATATACAAATGCTCGATTATAAAACGCATCGCTTATTCCCGGATCTAACTTAATACACTGATTAAGGTCTTTTAAAGCTTTCTCAAATTGACCTAATTCTGCAAATACACTTCCCCTACCCCAATATGCTTCAGCAAATTCAGGATTTTTAACCAATGAGGAGTCAAAATCTTTGATAGCTCCAAGCAGGTTTCCCTCTTCAAACTTATCAATCCCGGCATTATAATAGGTTACCGCTTCTTGTGCTTGTGAGCTAAACGCAATTACTATGAATAATAGACTAAAAACGAACTTCATTTTATTTTCTTGCAATGATATAATTACCTTTCGCAATTATTGCACCGTAGTTTCCACAGCTCCTATTAAATTGATACATAAATGAACATATTAGCCAAAAAAGAAATTAAGTTGTTCCTAATTTTAGGAGGATTTTTTATCGCGAATGCTATTATAGCTGAATTTATTGGCGTTAAAATATTCTCCTTAGAAGCTACATTAGGAATAGCACCTTTGAGCTACATGCTGTTTGGTGAACAAATGAGTTTTAATCTTACTGCTGGGGTTATATTATGGCCCGTGGTTTTTATTATGACGGACATTATAAATGAATACTATGGCAAAAAAGGAGTGCAATTTCTATCTTATCTGGCTGTTGGTTTAATATCTTTTGCGTTCTTGGTGGTTTTTGCCGCAATACATTTAGCTCCTGCAGATTGGTGGATTGATAGTGCCTCAAATCAAGGAGTTCCCAATTTTCAGCTAGCCTTTACAAAGATATTTGGACAAGGACTATGGATTATTTTGGGTTCACTAGTAGCTTTTCTAATAGGTCAAATGCTAGATGTTGCTGTTTTTCACAAACTTAAACAGATAACAGGCGAACAAAAAATATGGCTCAGAGCAACTGGGAGCACGCTAGTAAGTCAGTTTGTTGACAGCTTCGTAGTGCTCATCATCGCATTTAAGCTAGGTGCAGATTGGAGCTGGGCACTTGTATTGGCCGTTGGTTTCAATAATTACTTTTATAAGTTTTTTTTGGCGGTGATTCTTACTCCTGTTATATATATAGCGCATAATCTTATCGACCACTACCTGGGAAAAGAATTGGCTGATCAAATGAAGCAAGAAGCAGCAAAATAAATAGAATATGCGTCACTAGATTTTAAATCATTTTACCAAGCGCACTGACGAACGGTAATAATGATTTTGTTTTTTCGTGTCTTGAACCGAGAGGAGAACATAATAAACACCATTTGGTACTGCATTGCCTAAATAAGTTCCATCCCAAGAAGAATTGATCGAATTCCCTTGAAAAACAAGCTGCCCCCATCGGTTATATATTTCAAAATTAACTTCGCTTATTCCAGTTAAATATGGCTTATACACATCATTCAAGCCGTCACCATTGGGACTAAACGAGGTTACCTCTAACCATTTATACGTATCTATAAACTCGATGGACTTTGTAAATGAATCTGAGCAACCATTTGTTTCTACACTTAGTCTCACCTTATAAAAACCTAGGGCATTAAAGGCAGTAGTGTATGCTTTGGAGTCATTTACCAATTCATCACCTAGATACCAACTATAAAAATCATTATCAGATTGTGCTAAAAAGGTTACTTCTGGCTGCTCAAAACTAGGGTAATCGGGCGACCACGTAAAACGTGCATCAGGTAACGGTTTAACAAGGGTAGAAATGATTTGCGAATCACGACACCCCAAACTATTTTGGCTTGTTACCACCCAGTTATACTCTCCTGCAGAGTAGCTCGGAGTAGCATCTAAATCAACTAACGCAGAAGTGTTTCGCACTACAACACTGTAATTATAATCGTCTCCGTTGTCCGATTTAAACTGCCAACTGGGCACGTACTTTTCACAAATCTCCTTTTCCACATTTAGAACAGTAAAGCGAGGTGATGGAGAAACAAACACACTATCAAACACGGCAGGCTGAGAGCAATTATCCGAGAAAACCACTTTATAATTTTCGAGTTTGGATGGAGTTACAGATAAGGTGTTTAACGTATTACTCAGTAGATTTCCGTTTAAGAACCACCTGAAATTATAGGCACCCGTAATTCCCCCACTTCCAACAGCTGTCAGTAATATAGGAGCGTCAGAGCAATTGCTAGACTCAGAAAGCGCCAAGTCGAGCCGGGGCAAAACCGAAATACGCAGCAAAAATGAATCTGATAGAACAGTGCAACCGTCGGTTAGTGTAACTATAATTTGTTGATCTGCTAACAGGTTAAAAATGCTAAAATTTTCTCCCTCTCCAAGCAATGCATTATTAGTCAAAGAAGTCCATTCTACTTTATGATCAGAAGCTAAGCCACCAGTGCTGATTGCCACTAAATCAATTTGCGATCCGTGACACACCGTTGTGTCCTGAATCCCGTTTAACGTCAACTTATCTCTCAAGGTTATAATATAAGAATTGGTATCCTGAGAAGTAGCACAACTATCTACCAAAGCATAACTTATCCGATACTGCGAAACACTATCTAACTGCATATCTGTAGAAAAAGTAAAGTCGGTGGAAGTTTGAGCATAAACTCCATTCACAAACCATTTTATATCGGATACGCTGTTTGAATTGTAAAAAATCTTGGGAGTCAATTGGACATTATTTCCTCTGCAAATAGTCGTGTCGTTTCGTTGATTTCTGGACAATGAATCCCCCGTTAGTGACAAGAGCGGAATCGGTTTAATTTTTATAAGTACACTGTCTAAAGCTATTGGCAGATTACAATTATCCGCTAATGATAAAGTAACTTGAAATATCGAATCTACTGTTAGTCTATGCTCAACACCCCCGAAAAGAAAGGAATCTGTATCACTAACCTGCTTACCATTAATAGTCCACACATAAGCGTAGTCTTGAGGTATTCCGCCAGAACTACTACTTTTGAACAACTGGCCTTTACCATTGCATATTTCCGCTTCGGCAAACGGAAATACAATTGCCGTATTTAACGAATCTGGAATTCTAAACGTTACGTTCACCGAATCGGGCTCGCTGCAGCCATCTGTTACCTTTGCTTGTAAAGTATGCAATTGGCCGGCAGTGAACTCATTCGAATTCACTTTAAAGACCGCACTATCCCCACCCACTCGATTGCCTAAATACCACCATTCGTATGCATAATAATCCTCACCTTTCCCACCATAAATAGTTGAAATTAGTGACATGCTTCTTCCCAAACATAAAACCGAATCCGGAAGACTAATAGTGTCAATGGATAATTTAGGATATAGATAGAAGTTATAGCTTGCCGTATCATTTGGAGATGTGCAACCATCGCTTGTTACGAGCTTTATATCATAGTTACGTTGTAAAGGATTCAACGAATAAAGTGAATCAAAATTTAGCAAAATAGAGTCCGAATCAATTATTTCGTTTCCAAAAATCCATTTACTCCATTTGGGAAAATTAGGGCTTCCTCCTGAAGGAGTAGCATAAAGAATTTGATTCGTTCCAACACAAAAAGAATCTGAGGCCGCCGTAGTTACAATGGCGGCAGAGAGTGGTGAAAAAACAGAAACATTAAAACTGTGGGTTATTTCTTCCTGCGTGCACGCATTTTTTGCAACTACGCGATATGCTACATTATTAGAAAACGATTTTTTCAGAAAAGAATCCGTTCCCACAATTGCATTAGACCCAACTTGATACCAAGCCCATGTTATGGAATCTAATTTGGGATGCTGAAGGTAATTGGAAAGAATAATTTCTTGACCGTAACAAACTTGCGTATCTATGGGTTGATTGATAATTTGAGTAGCCGAATAGGTATAAATAAGAAAAGTAGCAGTATCTATTCGAGTAGAACAACTGTCTGTTACTAGAGCATAAACAATTGTATTGCTGTCAATTTTTAAGCGAAAAGTATCTTTTGAAATCGTATTTGTTGTTTTGAGCAACGCACCCTGAGGACTCATCCAGTTTATGTAATATTGGCCAATACCTGCAAGTGCCTCTATAGATAAGTCAACAGAATCTCCTATACAAACCACAGTATCTGATTGAGTTAATGTTGCGAAGTAGGGTGGTTGAATAATACTGATTTTTATATCTGCGGTGTCGGGTGCGCCGCAGCCACTGCTGTCCGAAATAATAAGAGTATAGGTAGTATCTTGAAGTGGAAACACAAAGGGATTACGGACAGTACTGTCACTAATCGCATAATTAGGTGTCCATTGCCAACGTGTTCCACCAAAATTATTGAGTTTTAGGGTGTCACCATAGCAAAGACTCGTGTCCTTTCCAGGATCTGCTTTATCACGGCTATAAATCAATAGATTTAACGTGTCCAACTGATAATAACTTTGAACTGTTGGAGCAGTTGAACGAATGCGAATTCTATATCTATTAGAAGATGCCACTTGAAACAATGGTAAAACGCCAATTACAGTTGAATCTTCATTGGTTTTTAATCGCCCCAATTCAAACTGATTCCCAAAAAATTCTCCGTTTTCATCACTTAATTCAGCAATAAAAACATTAGAAGTATCGTATTCACCAGAGGCTTGATACGGCACAAATAAGGTGTCTCCTGCGCAATAAGGACCCGCATTTACTGCCCCTCGTGTAATACTATAATCTGCGGTGCGAGCAATAAACGGTTTTGGATAAGAGGCTGAGGCTGGATTTGAAAGCGAAAAAGGACTGAGTGTAATAGTACCCGAAAAGGCTCCAGAATACAATAGGTCTTGCTGTCCAATAGAGGACAGTGTTGGGAACGATGAGGCAGCTATAGGTAAGTACCAAAGCACATTACCTAGTCTATCTAGCTTACTTACTATTGCGGGTACTGAAGCACTTGTAGATAAACCTCCAAATGAGAATCCATTAGAATTTTGGTAGATAGATAAAAATAGAAAGTCGCCACTAATTTTAAAATTAAAATCCATAGAACCACCACCACTAAATACCTGAGGTCTATGAGATGTGCTTCTATACCATGAAATAGAATCAAAATCAACCAATTCGGCTACAAAATAAAAACTTTTATTAGGATCCGCAGAGAGACTATATATCATCTTCGAACCAATTCCCATAGAATCATTGAAGGAATTTCCTGCAATATAAATTAGTGTACTGTCTATAACCTCTATCCGCGAAAGATTACTGCCTTTGAAATTAATAGAAGAAGTTATTAACTTATTTTTATAACTTCCGTCTGAGCCTAGCCAAACTAGGTAGCTTGTTCTGCTTGAAGCGGAGGTAGTGGAGCCCAGTATGGTTTTGTTCGGTGCAATGTTGCCGCAGAAATAAGCTTGATTGTCTTTATCAACCGCTAAGTCATGTATGGTACCTATATCTGTAATATCATACTCTATGCTCCAAGAAAGACTAGTAGCAGTCGCATTAAACTTTGAAATGGTATTTACGTACCCGGAACCAGTTTTGGTACCTGACCCATTCACTACTTTCCATGTACTTCCATATCCATTGAGGTACATGGAAACGTATATTTCATCGTTTTTCCCTAAAGCGATATGCCTTCCATTGGTGTAAAAACCGTATGCCAGCTCCTTGGCACTTGTAAACGAACCAGCTGGCGTCATAAATGCGACAAAAACATAACTGCTTCTGGTAAAAGTGGTACTACCAAAACTTAGGGTTCCCCCTCCATGTCCAAAAAGAATAATTTGATTTTGAGAATTAATAACCATATCAATAATGTTGGCACTGGTAGCTGAGGTAAAAGCCTTACCCCACTTATAGTTTCCATCTTTATCATACTTGGCTAAAAATATGGTTTGATTAGATGTGCTTGAAAAAGAAAATGTATCCGTTGCTAAATTAAGAACTCCGTAAAAACTTCCCGCTATGTATACATTCGAACTATCATCAACCACTTGAGCGTTTATCTGAGCTCTCCCGCTTATTACATTTAAACCTAAAGCCCAATCATGTGTTTGTGCAAAACCAAATATTGGAATTACGAATAGAAACAACAGAGAGTGAATTGTGCGAGACACTAAAACAAATTTAGAACTTAAAACAAGGAATAATGCCCTTCTGTTTTAACTTAACATAGATTTGATTTTTAAATGACCTTAACTAACGTGCTAATTACTAAAAACGTACTGAATAATATTGGCTCCCATTTTCAAAGCCAATTGCCGCTTTTCTTCGCTATCGTTATAGATTCCGGGATCTTCCCAGCCATTACCTAAATCACATTCGTAGTCATAATAACAAACCAAGCGGCCTTTGTAAATGAGTCCAAAACCTTGTGCTGGTTTACCATCGTGTTCGTGTATTTTGGGCAATCCATTGGGAAATTTATACCTCTGGTTGTAAATCGGATGATTAAAGGGCAACTCCACAAAATCAAGTTCGGGAAAAACCTTTTTCATTTCGGTTCGCACGTATTTATCTAAGCCATAGTTATCGTCTATATGCAAAAAACCGCCGGCCATTAGGTATTTGCGAAGATTACTCGCATCTTTAAGACTAAACAAGACATTACCATGCCCGGTCATATAAATATAGGGATAGTTAAAAATTTCACTACTTCCAGCTTCCACTATTTCATCTTGCGGATTGATACTTGTTTTTAAATTTTGATTGCAAAAATTAGCAAGGTTAGGTAAGGCTGTTCTGTTAACGTACCAGTCGCCACCGCCATCATATTTTAGCTTGGCTATTTTAATAGAATAGTCCG
>OCVQ010000023.1_pt1 | contig 138807 bp, 117 predicted proteins | sample 1539061 | NCBI WGS metagenome assembly OCVQ01 (sample SAMEA3355526, study PRJEB22509) | marine metagenome | biome: marine; feature: river plume; material: water | place: USA | collected 2010-08-08 | depth 0.5 m | reverse complement strand
TCAATTGCGGATGCACAATTCTACAAGTGGAACAAAGAGTTCTTGGAAGCAGGAAGGAAGGTTTATTTCATGAACCCTCAATACTAACGTGCAGTGGATTGAAGCGTATTCATCTCGTGCCTCAATGAATTAGCGCTTTTTTCATTGTCTGATTTCGCTCAAGTAAACTTGGCTCATCGAACAATAAAAAAAGCGCTATCCCTTCGGGATAACGCTTCAATCAGAGTGGAGTCGGAGGGTTTCGAACCCTCGTCCAAACGACGAGAAATACAGCTTTCTACATGTTTATTCTTCGGTTCATTTTCGACGTGATTTAGGACAAAGACACCCAAAGATCACACTTATCTTCTTAATCTCATACCGGCTTAGAAGCGTCACTGGTACTATTCTGTAAAATTTGGTCCTTCTTAATCCCTGTTTAACAGACGGAAACGTGGGAGAAGGAACTTGTCCGTGTACTATTATTCCACTGGATTAAGCCGAATTTGTATCACAAATTAGGCAGCAAGTCTGTATGACGTGTTGTCAATTATAGTTCGAAGCAAATGATTAACGAGACTCACTTCAACGCTCGACATGCTTACACTACACATCCGCTATCGCTGTCAAATCCAATACGACCCCGGTTATGGTGAGACACAAAGGTAGAACAATTAGTTGGAAGTATTTTCTTTGTTAGCGAACATTAACAATAAAAAAAGGATTGATTCAAGTTGAACCAATCCTTATCAAAACTAAAAAATTTGTTTTACTTCTTAAGTAAATCTCTTATTTCCATCAATAATTCTTGATCCACAGTTGGCGCTGGAGGAGCTGCTGGAGCTGCTGGAGCTTCTTCTTCTTTCTTTTTTGTTTTTTCAATTCCTTTTATTGCTATAAAAATACACGCAGCAATAATCACAAAATCAACAATAGATTGTAAAAATGATCCGTATTTAATTGCGACACCATTAATTGTCATAGCTAAAGATGAAAAGCTATCCCCAATCACGGTTCCCAATAATGGCATTATGATATCATTTACTAATGATGTAATTATTTTTCCAAATGCACCACCAATGATTACAGCAACTGCCAAATCAACTACATTTCCGCGCATTGCAAACGCCTTAAACTCTTTTAACATATTCTTTCATTTTGGTTATAAATTCAAAAATACGAAAGTTGAAGGTCCCATATTACCCACCTCAATTTCACTTTTCAACAAATAAAACTGTAAAAAGACTATAAGCTAAATGGCTGACGATTCGCTATCGAACGACCTAATGTGATTTCATCTGCATATTGAAGCTCAGAACCAATGGCAACTCCTCGAGAAAGGCTTGAAATAATCACATTGAAATCTTTTAATTTTCGATAAATGTAAAAATTGGTTGTGTCTCCTTCCATAGTTGCACTCAATGCAAAAATCACTTCTTTGACTTCTTCGCTTTCTAATCGATCAATTAAGGATAAAATATTGAGGTCTGACGGTCCTATCCCGTCCATAGGAGAGATAATTCCACCGAGCACATGATACACTCCTTTATAGGTTTCTGTCGCTTCAATGGCCAATACATCACGTATATCTTCAACAACACATATAATGCTTCTATCTCTATTTGAATTACTGCAAATAGAACAGACTTCAAAATCCGATACATTACCGCAACTCTTACATTTAACGACGTTTTCCTTCATCAACTGAAATGCCTGAGAAAAATCATCTATTTCCTCCTTTGAGCGATTTAATAACTGTAAAACTAAGCGCAAAGCTGTTCTTCGACCAATTCCTGGCAAAGAAGCGATTTGGTCAACTGCATTCTCAATATATTTTGATGGAATTTTCACAAAACAAATGTATTGAATAATACATTAAGGAAATTGAATAGAAGTATTACTTTTACACTCTAGCTTATTGATAATGCAGAAAACGATTAACATTAAAAACAAACGCGCCAAATTCGAGTACCATTTACTCGACACTTTTACTGCTGGTATTGTGTTGACCGGAACAGAAATCAAAAGTATTAGAGATAGTAAAGCCAGTATTTTAGAGGCTTACTGCGTTTATGACGATGGAGAAGTCTTTATTCGAAACATGCATATCACTGCTTACGAAAACGGATCCTTTTACAATCACAAACCTCGAAGCGATCGGAAATTATTACTCAATCGAAAAGAAATTCAAAAGATTGAAAAGTGGTTAAAAGTGAAAGGAAATACCGTTATTCCTCTCAAAATATTTCTTTCCGAAAAAGGGTACGCAAAAATGGATATCGCAACTGCTCAAGGAAAAAAACTGCACGATAAACGTCAGGATTTAAAGGAACAAGACGATAAGCGAGATATGGATCGCGCGATGAAAAAGTTTAAATAAACCCAAGCGTCAACACATGCGCCCAGCGGTTTCCAGTAAAAAAATACAGCACAATTAACGCATTTACACCGTAATAGGATAAGAAATAGAAAAACGTAAAACTGATTTTTTTCCGTTTGTAAAGCACTGTGCCTAATGGAACGAGAAAAAAGATAGCAAGTAGCCATGCAAATGAATAATAATTGAAATGCATTGGATAAGCTGTTGAATGCAATTTCCCTCGTGTGCGCAATCGAATAGCATTGTGGAAAATCCAAGAAGATTCTACATAAACATCTCTTGTTCTAGCAAATAAATCATAATCAATTCGACTTACCCAGTAATAATTACCCTTTTGCGTCTTTACCAATCCAATCACTCCACTACCCGACTGCACAGTAACATTTCTTTTGAATTCCGTGACAGTATCTTTTTCAAAATGATGTGGCAACAGATAATCAAGTACGATAAAAAGTGAAAAAACAGCTCCAACTAAAGCCGACAAGCGAATTATCTTCCAACGTCTTCCTTTGATTAATGATTGATAATAACGCTCGTTCTCCAAATACTCCTTTAAAACTTGCTCTTTGTATCGTTTTTGCGCTTCTTTAACACGCTCTTCCCTATTTCGTTGTTTCTCAGCTGCTGTAGCTGTAGTTGTAGTTTTTTTATTCGAAGATAATAATGTTCTTTTACCTGTTAGAATTTCATAGGCTTCGGTTATTTCAATAAACGTCTCCTGAGCTGATTCACTCGGATTTCGGTCAGGATGATATTTCATCGCTAACAAACGGTATTTCTTCCGCACTTCATTTTCAGAAGCCGAAGACTCAAGTCCCAATATTTTATAATACTTGCTTCTTGGCATCCGCTAATCGTTCAATAGTTTTTAATCGATTTATTTTTCCACTAGCTGTACGTAAGAATTCACTAAAATAATGAACTTCCTTTGGGATGCAGAACTTATCTAAACACCTTTCCAACTCACTTTTCAAGATTGCAGCATCACCTTCTATACATAGAATTAACTTTTCGCCAAAAGTATCATCTGGCAATCCGATTACGAAAAATGGTTGTTGAATCAATACTGTTAATTTGTCTTCCACTAGTTCTGGATGAATCTTTATACCACCGCTATTTATAACAAAATCCTTTCTACCTAGCCACTTAAAAGAACCGTCCTTTGATATTTCAACCTGGTCATTCGTTTGCAAATTTTCCACACCCAACATCGGTGCCTTAATTGTTAAACAACCGTTCTCATCCACGATTTCTACCCCTGGAAGAACGTTGTAATTAGTCAACTCCTTTGAAATCCTCCTCATAGCGATATGAGAAATGGTCTCCGTCATTCCAAAAGTTTGATAAGCCAGAACTTCACTTTCTGAAATTGCGTTCCATAAATGATTGGAAATCGTTCCTCCACCCACAATTAATTTATTTATCAAAAGCAATTCTTTGAGCGAGCCCTCCACTTGCATTGGCACCATTGCAACAAAATCAATTTTCTGGTTGCTATTTTTCAATGGAGTCGACGTAATGTCAGTTACAATTAATTTGAGGTCAAGAACAATCGCTCTTACAATCATCATTTTACCCGATATCGCTTCGGTAGTCATACAAAGCAACGCTGAATCATTCGCTTTCAGGCCTAAAAATTCACCCGTCATTTGCGCCGAAGCAACCATGTGTTTTTTTAACAGGCGAATCATTTTTGGCGCTCCAGTTGAACCCGATGTTTTGCTTTCAATAAAATTCAAATCGCTGTTCCATTCGTTTATAAAGGAACGAACTTCGCTTATGCGAATTGGATCAGCTGTAAGGAATTCAATTTTCATAACTTTGGAATGGATTTTGCTTTAAAGGTAACAATTGAATTACTTTTGAAAAACAAGAATAACAAAAAAACAATTAGCGAACGTGTAAGTAAATGTTTAACTTAACGTTCTAAATAAAAAAGAAACTATGAAACGAATTGTCGGAATATTGAGTTTAGGATTTATGTTGGTCGTTTTAATGACTTCGGTATCATCTAAACCAGCAGGTGGAATTAGCTTTCAAGACATTAATCTTTCCGAAGCAAAGGCTCAAGCAATTAAAACTGGAAAATATATTTTTATTGATTGTTATACAGATTGGTGTGGACCATGTAAACGAATGGCAGCAACTTCATTCATGGAAGACCGTGTAGCAGATGTTTACAACAAACAATTCATCAACATTAAAATTGAAATGGAAAAAGATAAAGATGGACCGGAAACTGCATTGATGTATAAAATCAAAGCATATCCTACTTTATTGATTATCGATGGAAAAGGAAACTTGGTGAAACAAGCAATTGGAATGCAATCTGCTGATGGCTTAATCGCTCTTGCAAAATCGGTTGAAAAATAATTAAACTTATAACAACATGAAAGACTTCGGATTTATTCGAAGTTTTTTTTTATCCCATTAATTCCCAGGCGCTTCTATACCCACCAATTTCATCCAAGTACTCAAGGAACAAAGCATAAAATGGATCTTGTCCAATGGTTGAACTGTCACCAATTACAAACAACTGTTCTTTCGCACGTGTTAGTGCAACGTTCATCCGCCTATAATCCTTTAAAAACCCAATGGTAGCTTCCGTATTTGAACGGACGAGCGATAATATCACAATTTCCTTTTCTTGTCCTTGAAAACTATCAATGGTGCTTATTCTAATTTTTGACGATAGCTGTTCTTTTGCTAATTGCACTTGGCCGTTATATGGGGAAATGAATGCTAGATTCCGAGTATCTATTTTCTCAGTTTCAATGATGTTATTAACAATGTCAAGCTCACCTTGATTCATCAAACTAACACCGTCAGCTCCAGATTGCTCATCGAAGCCAGTACCAGCGGTGTCAAAAAAAGTGCAATGCGTACCAACATTTTGTTGATTTTCTGGAGTTTTAAGTTCATTCTGATAAAAATAACGACTTGAAAAATCAGCAATTGCTTTTCTCATTCGGTATTGTGTATTCAAAAAGTAGATATTCTTACAATTCTTAAAACTTCTTTCTAAAATGGAAATATTAAATCCTTTTCGCGCCGCTTGGTCAGAAAGGACAGTTGGTGGCAATTGAAATGGATCTCCTGCCAATACCCATGTTTTCGCGAACGGAATAACAACCCATGCCATTGGTTCAATCATTTGTCCTGCTTCATCAATAAACAAGATATCAAAATCAGAAGTTGCTGGTAATGCATTCTTCAAACCAATTGGAGTTCCTAAAATAACTTCCGCTTTATCAAACAGTTTTTCATCAAAATAGTCTTGAATGTCTCGAATTTCCTGTCGAAGTCGTTTTACTTCTTTTATCAATGCATTTCGTTGTTCACGCTCTGCTTTTCCAAAACTTCTCTTGTATTGGTATGACATTTTTCGCATTTCTTCAGCTCGAATTTTCAGCTTTTTTATTTCCTTTAATTCTTTTGCTTCCTGCATCTTCCCTTCTGGGGTTGAAGAAAAAATGTCATCGTCTACTTTGAGTGTATTTCCAACGCGTAATATCTCGATTTCCTTATCTAACAATCCCTTCGCTACGTTGTCAACTGCGGTATTACTCGAGGCAGTAACCAAAATTCGCTTTCCTAGTTTCACCGATTGAATAATTGCTTCAATAAGCGTAGTTGTTTTTCCAGTTCCAGGTGGTCCGTGAACTATGGCTAGGTTATCGTTGAAAACAATTCCTTTTACCGCCAATTGTTGACTTTCGTTTAACGTTTTATTTTGAAAATCGATTGTAACATTCGCACCTGATTTAATTCCAAAAGACGCTTTACCATGAATGCACTCAAATAGCATTTCCACTTCTTTCTGAGCAGTAATGTTTTTCACTGCCTTTTTCATCGTTTCACTAGTGAAATGATCAGGCGCCAATTTTATTCCGACTCCTTTATCTTCTATCCAATCCGGAAAGTCAGGTGCGAACAGGCGAAATTCTCCCTTTTGTCCATCCATTCTTAACAGCACTCCTTTCACCGATTCTTCACCGTCAATAAAGCATTCAATAGCGCTATTGTCTCTGAAATTAGAAGTATCAGAAAGGTAAGGCAAACGAAAAGAAATCTCTGGATAATCAGCATAACCAAACGTTTTACGGGTAATTGAAAGAGGATGCAATACAACCCCCATCGCCTTTAACTGCTTTAATCCCGAATTTTCATCAAACTGATATCGTTTTTCCTGCTCTTGAATTTCTAAATCAATGCATTCTATTAAATGTGTGATATGCGGATTTTCAGTCAACTTTTTTAGTGCAAAAATACAATTAGAATTCAATCATAAAAAAACTCGTATATCAAACAAAGCTGATACACGAGTTTTTCTAACAAAACAATAAGCCTACTCTCACCTATTGCTTCACAATTCTTTTAGAATAAATTGTTCCATTCTCTGACGTATATTGAATGAAATAAATTCCCGCTGGATAATTCTCAAGTGAAATAACACTTCCAGAGTCAACCGAAATAGTTGATTGAAGCGTATTTCCAAATATTCCTAAAAGTCGAATATCAGAAATATTGTTTTTATGTGTCAAGGTGATCGTATTTGTCGTTGGATTAGGAAAAACATTTAGATCCGTAATATCCAATTCGTTAATTGATGCCGGATTATTGTGAACTAAATCGTAACGTTCATTTTCCAATACACCTATCATCAAATCTCCCTGGCCTTGTGTAAACGAATTTTGACAATCATCTGCAGAATAATCCATGAAATTTTCAATCATATCCGGTAAATCAAGCCCTAAAATATTATCAACACAGGTATTCTTTGTGTCATCGCAATCAAAATTAGATTCAGCATCAGCATTTGGCGTGTCATCAATTCCATCCTCCGCTGTACAATCACCGTCTCCCCAGATATGTCTTAGTCCTAGATAATGTCCAACTTCATGGGATGCAGTTCTTCCTAAAGTGTTCTGCAGACCATTCCCCATATCAATTTGATTTGGATTATTTGCCCCAACAGTTTGGTACTGTAAAACAACTCCATCACTCATTCCTGAAGTAGCACCAGCCGGCCAATGTGGCAATCCATCTGGTGGAGTTGCATACCCTAAAAGTGCTGTAATTTCTTGCCCTAGAAAATTAATCGACATATTACATACCCAAATATTTAAATATTTTGTTTGATCCCATGGGTCAATTCCACCGTCAGCCGTACTTTTAACTTTTTCTAAATCAGCAAAAGAACCAGTTATGGCAGCAACTGAACCAAATGAAGCAGTTGCAGTATTTGTTCGAGTAATACCAGGTGTTGGATTTCCAAACTCGTCAATCTGCGCTAATCTAAACTCAATTCGCGGACTGCCTGCCACATCATCAAAATCAGATCGCATGTTAATTGTGTCGGCATTTAAGCGGTTATAATCATCGTTCAGAACTCTTATTTGATCAATTAAAACACTGTCTGGGATGTTTTGTGCAGCTGTATTATAAACCACGTGAAACACTACTGGAATCGTGTACAAGGAATTATTTTTCTCTTGCGAATAGTTCGATTGATGTGCTTTTGCGTTTTCAAATACCGCATTGACTTGATTGATATAACCAGGAGTTAGTGACTCTTGATACTGAATAGCCTTATGACTTAAACATTTATCAATAATCTGTTGCGAATTTGAGAAAATGGATATAAGTCCAAAAGAAAGTAGTAATGTAGTTTTCATAGTTGAATTATTTTGTCTGCAGGATAAAATTAAAAATTCTGGCTATCGAAAAAGTGCAATATTTATAAATGGCGAAAAAATTACTTTAAACGGTTTTAACTAAAACAAAAACGGCGTTTACTTATGTAAACGCCGTCCAAATAATATGATTTAGTAATCTTATTTCTTAACGAATTTAGTGCTACGACCAGTTGTAGTATTTGTCACGAAATAAATTCCATTTTTCAAACCTGAAACATTCATTGTTTTTGAAGTAGAAATTTTCTCTTCCAAAACAACCGTTCCTAGTACGTTAGTTACTTTAATTGAAGTAGGCTCTTTAACAGTAACTGTTAATTTATCTTCTGCTGGGTTCGGGAACAATGTAAGTTCCGGTGAAGTAACTTCAGTTAAACTAGCTGTTCCTCCATCAATTGTAAGCAAATAGCTCAACGTATAAGGCAAAGCACCTAAACTCGTGTTTGCAGTCGCGGCAACGTCAACAGAAAAGTCTACAACTCCAGTAGTTGGTGTTCCAGTTATTTCAATACATGCATTAGTTCCTCCAGGAATTACACCATTCGACGGGTTTGTTGTATAAGATAAACCATTAGGTAATGTCACACTGCCAATTGTAACATCTGTAATCGTAGCAAAACCACCTCCCGCAGACGTTCCAACAGAAACTTGAATCACTGTTGTATACGGAGTATTAGCCGTTGCATTAGGTAAATTTGCTCCCTCAGCTGGTGTTGTACAATATCCAGTAGTCGCTGGGTCAGGTATGCAACTTGATGTAGGGGTACATTGTGCGTTTGCAGAGCTAAAACCGATGATTATAGTTGCTAATAATAGTAGTTGTTTTTTCATATATGGTTGATTTAAATATTTAAAGCAAAAATAGGAATAAAACCTATTTAAATCAAATTTCATGAATTTAAAGCTAAAATAAAAGTTATTTATTTGAGACTAGCGTTACAATACTTCAATGTTTTTACCATACCATTTTCTTTTTGAAAATAGTATATTTAGTGTATGAACTATAAATTAAACTTAAAAGTACTCGTGCTAATTTGTTTCATTAATTCGAAATCCATTAAGGCTCAATCCTACGAACCAATGTTAGGAGACCTAAACGAATGGCAAGTAACTGCCTGCTTTGGAGGGTGCAATACCTCGACATATTACACGGATGGAGATACCCTTGTTGGTGGATTGGATTATAAAATATTGGATGGATATCATTATTCTTCGCGCACTTTTTTACTGCGTGAAGATGTGCAGGAAAGACAGGTTTTTTTGATGAAAATTAATCCAACAAAAGAAGATGAATGGTTGATGTATGATTTTTCGATGCAAGTTGGTGATAGTATTGAATTATTTAACCCAATAAGTCCATATCCTTTCATTGCAGGATTTTATGAATTAGATTCCATTGTCTTAAGACCATTAGAGGATTTACAAATGTATCGTCATTTTTATTTATCTCCGACTAATTCTAATACACAGTCAGATGAATATCCAATATGGGTTGAAAGCGTTGGATCTCTGTCATTAATAAATGGTCCAGCTTCGACTCCAGACTTTAATGGTGGCGGACAATTAAGTTGTTATTTTAAAGATGGTGAATCACGCTATTTTAACTCGGATTCAATTCAATCATGTGATCAAGAGCACTTTTTATCACTAACTGAACAATCAAAAGAAACCCAGTTTAATTTCTACCCAAATCCGTCAAAAAATTCATTTACAATTTCATCAAATTTGAACGACTTTAATAGAGGTGAGATTATTGATATTAATGGAAATCTTGTTTTCAAATTCAATTTCACCCAAGATGAAACATATTATCATGGTCTAGAACCAGGCATATATTTCATCAAATTATTGAACGAAAAGAATATTACTAGAGAGCAAAAGCTAATTGTAGCGCGATAAGGGTATCTATTTACTGCACAACTGCACCACTCTATTATAATCGCAATGCTAAATGCAATTCTATTATTATCTTTGTTTTTGTGAATTTTTTTAATCCAAACACTTCCTTTACGGACGATATATTTGAAGCTGCTCGATTTAAGCTAGCTTGGAGGTTATCAATTTCCTTTGCTATCATATTTTCATTGCTTGCAACGATGTTTTATTTTATTGAGCTTCAAGGATTCATAATTTATTCAATTGTATTTGTACTATCAATTAGCTCCTTATTCTATCTTCATAATTCAAAAAAATCAACATCCGTTTTTTGGCTTTTTACAGTCAGTGCAACCATTTTGGTTTATGTTTCCATGTATACAATTGATGATACTTTACATTATTCAGATTTAGTTTGGATTATGTGCATCATCCTATTCGCATTTATTGGGCTGTCGTACAAAATGGCATTTGTATTCATTGCAATTCACATAATAGGAATTGGAATTTTCATTTTTTTTGAATTAAACACTCATGTACTAAACCTAACAGTTCGAAGTGATTTTAAATTAATGAATGTTATTATTGAAATTGTTTTCGCATTTATTATTATGTCCTATTTATTATATGAAAACGTTCGATATTACAAAAGCATTTGGAATGAATTTCAACATACAAATTCACAACTTGCATCCAAAAATAAAGAGAACATAACTTTACTGAAAGAGGTCCATCACCGAGTGAAAAACAATCTTCAAATTGTGATTAGTTTATTGCGAATGCAACATGTAGATATACAATCTGAAGAAACTAAAGAGCATTTTAAAACCGCAATTAATAGAATAATGACTATTTCAATAATTCATCAAAAGCTTTACCAATCTGGTGAATTATCTGAAATTGAATTTCAAAAGTACATGCAAGCATTGATTGACGATATTAAACACTTGCACGGAGAAGATGAAGAAATTTCAATTGATTTTACATCCAACTTAACCGAAATTGATTTAAATTCAATTGTTCCTATTGGGTTAATTATTAATGAATTAATTACAAATTCAATAAAACACGCCTTTAAAATAGGAGACAAACGTCTAATTACCGTTCGATTTAACCTTGATTCACAAAAAAATGTTTTACTTGATTATTCAGATTCTGGTGAATGGAAGCAAGGAGAAAAGGTTGGATTTGGGTCAGAATTGCTTGTTTTGTTGACTGAGCAACTAGACGGTCAGTTAGAAAGGCATCAATCCTATTTCAGAATTAAATTTCCTCTATTTCAAAAAGAGTAAATTTTTATTTTGTAATCACCCATTGCACCAAAAAATCTTGTGTCTGGTGAAGACCGTGTGTGTTTAATTTAGATTCATCATCTTTGGCTGAAACTACCAAACACTGAATTCCTTTTTGAACATACGTCTTCTCTTCTCCAACGCTCAATAATGAATCTTCCGCTTGCGCTAACTCAAATTGCTTCGGCATTAATTGCAACTCCTCAAAAATACCAGCTGTAGAAGTAATTGTTAATATTGGATTTTCTTTGCTCATCCCACCTACTTCATTCATATGAATTAGTAAGCGAATGTCGCGCGCTTTTTTAGGCATATGCGTCAGTAAATGATCTAAACCTTGATGACCGTTATTGAAACTTGTGACAGAAACCACCATTACGTTTACATCCAATTTCAATTCAGCTAATTCATTTTGCAGCCCTAATAAAACAGCAATATCTGACGCACTTTCTAAGTCCGCCGCAAGTAAAATTGTTGCTTTTGCTTTATTGTATAAAAATGAACCTACCATTTCACTTGTTAATGTAACAGTGTCTTGATTCAATTCATACTCCCAACTGTAAAAGCTTGTTCTTTTTCCGCTAGCCCAATTTTCACGGATATAATTATTCGACAATCGTTCTGCCTCAGATCCCGCAGATCGCTCCTTCATCAAGTCCGTCGAAAAGAAATTAACGTGTTTTAATATTTGTAATTCAGTCCCTTTTTGAGCATTCACAGCACTCAAACATAACATACATCCAACTATCAATTTCCATTTTTTCATCCTAATACTTTCTTAATTTCCCACGAAATTACGCATTTCATTGTTAACATTTCTTGGATTTCTGTTAACAATTCATTTAACAACTTATGAGAACTTTGTGCTTATCTTTGTCAAAAAAATAATGAAACATTTTCTGCTTTTCACCCTTTTACTATCATCAACTGCTTTTGGACAACTATCTGCAGTAAAAGGAAAAACACATTATAATTTCTGGATCAATCTTCCGTCTGACAGTATATTAATGTCTAATCCACCTATTCTTGTTTTTCTCCACGGTAGAAGCTTGTCAGGTACAGATTTGAATCGGGTTAAAAAGTATGGGGTAATTCATGAAATTGAAAAAGGAAGAAAAGTTCCTGCAATAGTTATAGCACCGCAAGTTGCGACAGGTGCCTGGGATCCAGATAAGGTTTTAGAAGTTATTCAATATATTCAGAAAATGTATACCACTGATACGAATCGTGTGTATGTATGTGGTATGAGCTTAGGCGGATATGGTACAATGCACTTTGCAGGCAAGCACCCTAATAAGGTTACTGCTGCTGTGGCACTTTGTGGTGGTGGAAATACTTCAGATGCGTGTAACTTGTCTACCATTCCTTTTTGGATTCAACATGGTTCTGCCGATGAGGCTGTTCCTGTTTCTCAATCGAGAGAAATGGTTCAAGCTATTAAACAGTGCGATAACAAAGGCGTAAATTTAATATATACTGAAATAAAGGGCGCAAATCATGGTGCGCTAGAACGTGTTTTTCGCAGCGATGAAATGTACGATTGGCTTTTTAGCAAAATCAAAAACTAAATTCTACTCTAAACTGAGAATAAAAGGAAGTGATTTTGAATGATCTTTATTTTCCCACTTACCTGAGAAAGTTCCACCTTCAACATCTCCGTAGAAAAACCCTGTAATTTCATCTGCCTGGTTGTATTCTGTTAATTCATACGACCCATTTTTCTTAATCAATCCTGAAACGTGCAGTTCACTTTTTACCTTATCGTACCAATAAACCCCACTAATTTGACCTTCTTCAAGGTCAATTCGTAACCTTGCTGTAATTGGATAGCTATTGTTTATCGTACCAGTTAAAATTTTATCATTCAATGTAACCGCCTCAGAACTATTCCATATACCTGATTCATATGCATTCAATGCATTTTGATTGTAAAAATTTGCAAGAATTTCGTAGGACATGAGCTCCTGAAATTCCCATAATTCATCTAGTGCTGCCATCATGCGATTCGAGCATCTTTCTTTTATGAATACCATGTTATCTTCTTCCAAGAAAAAATTACCTGAATAGATGTAATCACTTCCTTGCATACTTTCTAAACAGCCTTGATACATTTCAATTATTTCATCAGCGTCTTCTTGAGTAGGGTCAATTGTTTTTATATGCTTCTCAATTCTTTCTGCACAACGACCATTAACAATTTCACCAATGGTGATTAAAGGTGTCGAAGCGAAAAAATCCTCAAGCAGAACGTGTTCCCCTGTTTTAGATATAAACGTAAAATAATCTGTTACATATTCTGTGTAAGAGCCAGTATTGTCATAAGATATTCCAATTGAAAAATAAACAGCATCATTTCTGTAAACAGAATAACTGAAACCAGTTTGCCCCCAAAATTCTTCTTCAGGCGGAAAAACATTAGAAAAAATTGAACTATCCGGCTTACCGAACACCTTGGTTAGTTCCGCAAAATGCAAATAAGTATTGATCCTTTCTGCCGCCTTTGGATTCGACTTTGAAGAAAGAACTGGAAAAATGCTTTCAGTATCATACCTATCATTTTCAACAATATCCGAAATTGAGAAAAATTGAGAAAACCCTCTTAGCGCAATAAAAATTGAAAAGAATAATGTATAAAATTTCATATACTTTTTAATATGAAGATATTAAGAACTTTTGATTTTCACCGAATCGTTTATCAAGTTTAAATTGAATTCGCAGAAAAAAATCAATTTAATAGTTTAATTACAGTACTTTTGTCGCCTGAAATGCATTCTTGCAAATTAAAAATGATTAAATGAAACGCGTTAACGAATACAAAAAAATCTTTGGAATAACTGGTGAGCTTCAATTGAAGGAATTAAAATCTGTTTACCGTAACCTTGTAAAAGAATGGCATCCAGATAAATTTCAAGCGGATGATGAAAAACTAGCCGAAGCAGAAGTTATGAGTCAACGAATTATTGATGGTTATCATTTTTTAGTAAGTATTGCTCCTGAAACAAAAGCAGCGAACTTAGAAGAATATACCAAAACATATATGGAAAGTGGAATTGAAGATTTTAAACACAAAGGTTTATTATTGGAAATGACATTTACCGATGGTTCAACGTATGAGTATTTTGGTGTTCCTAGATCAGTTTACATTAAACTAATTCAATCTGACAAGCAAGTCCGCTTTGCAAAAAGAAGTATTTATACATCATATTTGTACCGAAAATCGAAACGTGGATCTATTGAAGATTAATTCGTTTTTTATATTCAAATAATACCCTAAAACAGGCCTCATTAAATTGAATAGTGTTATCTTCGATTCTAACTACATGGAAGATTCAAAAACACATAAGCGAACGTTAGTTGTTCAAGGCGGCGGCTTTCGCACAAGCTTCACAGCGGGTGTTTTAGATGCCTTCATTATGAGTAATTATCGACAATTCGATTTTTTTGTTGGTAATTCAGGTGGAGCAATTGCACTCTCTTATTTTCTAAGTAATCAATACAAAAAATACTATGAGGCAATGTGTCTGCTTGCCTCGGACCCTGATTTTTTTAGCTACAATCGAATAATGTCATCCGAAGGTATGATGAATGTGGATTACTTCAGAGAAGTGGCAAATCGTTATATTCCTTTTGAAATAGATAAAGCATTAGCGTTTATTGAACACAAGGAACTTGCTTTTGTTATGACTGATCTTACCACTGGTAAGCCTCATTATTATCGCCCAAATAAAAAAACATGGCTTGACGCCGTAATTGCTTCTTGCACCTTACCTTTTGTTACCAAAGGAAAGCATCAATTGCACAATCGCGATTATATGGATGGAGGATGGAGTGACCCCTTGCCGGTTGAGTGGGCGTATAGCCAAGGAGCTCGAGATATTCTAGTAATCCGAACTCTACCTCCTGATTTAAGATTGAAACAATCTTGGTCCGATTATTTTGGATCCATGGTTTATAATTCTGATGATCCAGTAAAACAGTGTTTTGAAAAAAATCACGAAATCTACAATCGCTCTGTCGATTTTATAAATGACCCACCTGAAGATTTAACTATAAAATACATTGCACCGACTCAACCTTTAAAAACGGGTACCTACTCCAATTCAATTGATGAAGTAACAGCCGACTACCGAAATGGTTTGGATAAAGGAATAGAATTTATTCGGAATGGAAATTGATACTCAAAAAATAATAATCTAACAAAAATGAAACAGTTATTTTTCTTTTTAGCATTAACATTTGGAAGCTTTGCCCAAAATATAGATGTACAAAAATATCATCTTGACATTACAGTTTCAGATGACTCCGACATAATAAAGGTGCAGGAAAAAATCCAAATTCTATTCACTAAAAATAGTCGTTATGTAATTCTTGATCTAGTCAATCAAAATGATGAAGGAAAAGGAATGTCCATCACCTCTGTGAAGGAAAATGATTATGAAATGAACTACCAGCACAAAAATGACCAACTAATTATAGAAACAAATAGAGGATTCGAATCCAATGTTTTTATGTACACAATTGAATACTCAGGTATTCCGAAAGACGGATTAGTGATCGGAGAAAATAAATACGGCGCACGAACTATTTTTGGAGATAATTGGCCAAACCGAGCACATAACTGGTTTGCATGTGTAGACCACCCTTCCGACAAAGCAGCGATTCACTATACTGTTACCGCTCCAAAACATTACCAATGCGTAGCCAATGGAAAAATGATTCAATCTCAAGAAATTAATAAAACACAGACTAAATTTATTTTTGATTCAGACATTCAACTTCCAACTAAAGTGATGGTAATAGGCTTGGCAGAACTTAAGTTTGAACAAATGGATTTCCCTGAACTAACTGTAACAAATGCTGTATATCCAGAAGACAAAGATGCTGGATTCCATGATATGAAGGCTGCCTATTTTCCACTTGAATTTTTTATTGAAAATATTGGACCATACCCTTATGAGGAATTATACAACGTGCAATCTACCACACGATTTGGTGGAATGGAAAATGCAGGTTGTATTTTTTACGATGAAAATGCAATTACTGGTAAAGGTACAATGGATGATTTGCTAGCTCATGAAATTGCACATCAATGGTTTGGAAACAGTGTAACCGAAACAGATTGGCAACACTTATGGCTAAGTGAAGGTTTTGCAACATACTTTACCAATTTGAATATTGAAAATCGTTATGGACGTGAAAAAATGAACGCGCAACTGATCAAAGATAGAAATAGAGTAATCGGATTTTCAAAAAACGTTGCACTACCAGTTATTGATACGTTAAGTTCAGATTTGATGCAACTACTAAATCCGAATGCATATCAAAAAGGCTCATGGTTTTTACATATGCTACGTTACAAAATTGGAGACGAGGCATTCTGGAACGGAATTCGCACCTATTATGATGATTATAAATATCGAAATGCATCAACCAATGATTTTATGAAAGCCATGCAAACTTCATCTGGCCAGCCTTTACAGTCATTCTTCGATCAGTATTTGAGGACCTCTGGCCATCCGATTCTAAAAACAACCATTTCAAAAAAGAATAGATTTTCTATCGAACAAATTCAAGAAGGAGATGCATTTGAATTCCCAATTGAAGTCAAATTAACCTATGACAGTGGTGAAACACAACTATTGAATTACTACCTAACGACCAAACTATTCACCTATAAATCAAACGATAAACGAACTATCAAATCAATAGAGCTAGACCCAAATGTGAATTTACTCTTTGAAGAAGGAAAGTAGTTCTCCTTTTTTCAATATCTTTATAAAAACCAAATAACTAAACAATGGAACAAGAACCTCTTTATTTAATCCCCTATGATTTTTCACCCGTATCTGAAGCTGCACTTCGACTTGGACTTGATTTAGCAATAGCTAACAAAGGTAAGGTGTTGTTGTTGCACGTTGTAAAAAAACCAACGGAGAAAACAGAAGCAAAAACAAAATTCAAAACATTGCTTTCAAAGTTGACTTCTGCAGAACAAGGTTTCACAACTTATAAAGTATTAATCGGAGACATTTTTGATGACATAGCAAAAGCAAGTGAATTATTAGATGTAACGCTAATTGTTATGGGAACGCATGGTGCAAGAGGCTTTCAAAAAATATTTGGTAGTCACGCTGTAAAAATGATTAGTTCATCAGTTTGTCCCTTTTTAATAACTCAGGGTAAAAAAGAGATTGATAAACTTAAAACGATAGTTATGCCGTTTTCTTTTGAAAAGAAAACAATCCAAATTGCTTCATTTGCGAGTAAAATGGCAAAGCAATTCAATGCAACAGTTCACTTAGTTGGATACCACGACAAAGATGAATGGCTAGAAAAACACATGAAACAAAATCAAATGTTAGTAAAAAATCACCTGGAAGGTAATGGCGTTTCTTGTGTAATTGCTAACATTGAAATAGGGTCAAATTACGAAAAAGAATTAATGAAGTACGCTGAAAGCGTAGATGCTGATATGATGGCAGCGGGATATTTCCAAGATGGTATTATTACTAATCCGAATTCATTCATACAATCAATGATTGAAAACAAACTAAATTTACCACTTTTAACTGTAAATGCTGAAGAATTAACAGTAAGTACAGGTAATGTGGTGACTTCATTTTAGTAAACGTTAATAAATTTACTAAGCCTTTGAATTGTTCTTCAAAGGCTTTTTTTTGCCCTGATATTCCAAATAGAAACGAAGTCAATTATCTTTCAACCGAAAAAAAAGGGCTGAATCACAAATGAAACAGCCCTTCTTATTATTGTTAAACCTATTATAGAGACAATACCTTAAACTCGGTACGTCTGTTCAATTGTCGACCCTCTTTCGTTTCATTAGTTGAAATTGGTTGTGTTTCACCATAACCTGCAGAAACTAAACGACTAGCAGATACACCTGCATTTGTCAAATAATCAACAACTGCTTTTGCACGCTTTTCAGAAAGAGTTTGGTTATAAGTATCAGAACCTTGCGAATCCGTGTGTCCTGAAAGTTCAATTTTCAAAGTTGGAACATCTGCCATAAGTTTAATTAAACGATTTAACTCCGCTGTAGATTCAGGACGTAATGTTGCCTTATCCAAATCAAAGAAAATATTCTTCAAAACGATTTTCGATCCAACTTTTAAGCCTTTTAATTCAACATCTTTCTCAACCGTTTGAAACGCAGCGGTACTAGGAATATCAAAGTTTTCTGAATGGAACAGGTATCCTTCCTTCTTGACAGCAATACCATAGTTTTTACCCGCTGGTAAAGAAACCAAGTACTTACCAGTAGCGCTATTTGATTTAAATGTAGCAATCACAACATTTGCCTGATTATCTACAATTTCAATTTCAGCTTCTAAAACTTTAGTTGTAAGTGCATCCGTGATTACTCCTTTCAAAATTGTCAACTGAGCTTCTTTCACTTCAACAACTGGAGCAACTACAACTTCCTTAATGGGAGCTGCGACACTCGCTAATAAATTATCTTCATTATTTAATACTACTTGTTTTTCTGGCCCTAAGAACGTTACAACGTACAAATCACGTAGTCCTCGACTATCGGTGCCCATAGAAGTATAATAACCATGTCTTCCACTCGCTGAAATCACAAAAAAGACATCATCATCTGTTGTATTTACAGGGTACCCAAGGTTTTCAGGCTTACTCCACACTTTTGTTTTTTCATTGTAAACAGACTTAAAAATATCGAATCCGCCCATTGATGAATGCCCTTGAGAACTGAAGTACAATGTTTTTCCATCTGGGTGCATGTATACACCTTCTTCTGAGTATGGCGTATTAATTACATTCCCAAGATTAACTGCTTCTCCCCAATTTCCTTTATCGTCTAATTTTGACATATAAATATCATGATCACCAGCTCCGCCTGGTTTATCAGAAACGAAATACAATATGTTTCCATCAGGAGAGTAACATGCAGAAGATTCGTGGTAATCTTTAGTGTTAATGTTCTTACCCATAGATTCCGGCTTACTCCAAATATCACCTGTTAATCTAGATTCATACAAATCTCCTCCATTCGATTTACCTAAATAAATGGCAAAACGCTGCCCATCATTTGAAATCCCTGAATTCGCATCATGGTCATTTGAGTTAATTGGCTCTCCAATATTTTTCGATTTAGACCAAGAACCGTCTGCTTGTTTATAAGAAATGTAGATATCCTCAAAGTTTTCATTCAACTGAGGATCAATTTTACCACCCGTAGAATTCGGTCTTCTTGCCGTAAAAACAAGCACCGATTCATCCGCAGAAATCACTGCCCCGTATTCATTGTATTGTGTATTGATATTATCTCCCATATTATCAACAAACACTCTGATAGGATTAGCAACTAATTTTTTACCATTCGCACACTGTTCCAAACGCATCATTATTTCTTGAACGACGTAGGGATCCGAACCATTCATTACTGTTCGTTGGTATTGACTATATTCAGCAACGGCCTTTTCAAACTGCATATCCAAGTGATATGCTTTACCCAACAAAAAATGAATGTAAGGATCAAGTGAAGGATTCAATTTTACGGCTTTCTCAAGATAAGGCAATGCTTTAAACTTGAACATGGAGGCCAAATAACACTCGCCTAATTTATAATTTAAATCGGCATTATTTGGATTGAAAGTGTTTGCCGCTTCATATGGCGCAATCGCCTCTCTATAAAAACCTGGGCCTTGAGCATAAAGGTCATCTCCAGTTTTTAAATTGTCCTTTGCCGTTTTTAAGCCGTCCTTGTCTTCTTTAAAATTTGCTTTATCAAATTCTACATTCTGCGCAAACAATCCACTCGAAAGAAAGATGGCTGCTAATACGATATATCTTTTTAACATGATTTTTTTTCTTTTTTGGGGTTATTGACAAATTCCGATGTATCCACTTGCTGCTTCAGCTCCTAGATTAGCCGCTTTTGTCCAATCTTCACATGCTCCAACCTCATCGCGTAAAAGCTCTTTAGCATTTCCTCGATTCAAATAAGCATAGGCATAATTTGGATCAATGGCAATTGCCTTTGTACAATCCTCAATACACCCTTTTAAATCGTTCAATTTAAACTTCGCCCCAGCTCTGTTATTTAATGCATAAGCATAATCCTTTTTCAATTCAATGGCTTTCGTAAAATCTTCCATTGCACCTTTAAAATCTCCGTCATCAAATTTAGCACTTCCTCTATTGTTGTATGCGATATAAGATTTATCATCAATTAAAATAGCTTTTGTATATTCTTGGATTGCACCTTTAAAATCTTCCTTTTTACGCTTGGCGCTTCCAAGGTTATTGTATGCAAATGACATCTGTTTGTCAAGTAATACTGCTTTCTGATAATCCTTAATCGCACCATCAAAATCATTCAATTGACGTTTTGCACTTCCACGATCATTATAGGCGTATGCATAATTCGGTTCTGAACGTATTGCTTGATCAAAATCCTCAATCGCTCCTTGGTAATCTCCGTTTTCAAACTTCATTCCACCTCGGTAGTAATAGGCTTTTGCGTGATCCTTATTAGCGGCGATAGCATTATTATACCCCATTAGGGCCTCTTCCTTTTTACCGCTGAAAAATTGTGCTCTTGCTTTAGTATAATGACTCTCAGGATTATTCGTCAATGCAATTGATTGATCAAAGTCCGCAATTGAACCTTCATAATCCTCCATGGCAAACTTTGCCATTCCACGATTAAAAAAAGCTTGTTCAAATGATGGATTTAATTCAATTGCCTTTGTGAAATCATCAATAGCAGCTTGATATTGCTTTTGAGAAACTTTCGTTACTCCACTGTTATAAAGTAAGCCACTTTGAATAGAATCACCTCCAATAATTTTGGCCTTTACAATAGAATCTGATTGTGAAAAGGTTGTGAATCCAACAAAATATGCAGCGCAGAAAAGTAAAGATTTCCTAACTCGATTGATTAACATAGTTCGTTATATTATTTAGTTTACCCTAAAGTAACAAATAAAGAATTATTAAAGTATCAAAACGTGATAGAATTAATCAAATCATCCTTAATAACTAAAGTGCCGTACAAAAAACCCAGTAAAATTTAAACGGTGCGTTTTCGTCGTAATAAAAGCCAATTCCTACTTTTTTACTTTGCTTATTAAACATATTATCATAATGGCCTTTGCTATTAAACCATTGTTCATATGTACCATCGGCATGTTCACTTCCCGCTGCAATATTCTCAGAATTCAACGAAGAAGAATTATAAAACCTCCCTATTCGCGTGAAGGTTCCTCCAACTTTCACTAATTCACCATTCACCCGATCATAAGTATTGTGGTCAAAATATTCTTGTGAACCTAAATCAAAGGCATGATAACGAGCTGCTTGGGCCAGTCTTTCCTCCCAGACTAAAGGTTCCATTCCAAGTCTTTTTCGCTCTTGATTTATCATCTTTAGTAAGTTTTGTTCTTCAGAAACATTTGAGGATCGAACATTTTCATTTCCACTTGGCATGCCAAACATAAATCCTTTTCTTATCGATGAAGGGTTAGTTTTTAGGCTTTCATTGATGCCAACATCTTCATTTAACACCTCTATTTTTTCAACCTTATCTAGCTTGGAATAGGCTATAACCAAACTAGCACTTAAACTTTGCTGATCTTCTTGCGATAATTTATTTGAAAGTTTAGCTACACTTGATTTTATCGCTAATTTGTCTTGTTCCCAATTTAGTTTATCGCCTAAGTTTTCGATGTCTGCTTTTTCAAACTTCACAGCGTATCCGATTGCTTTTTTTAATAGTGAATATTCTGTGCGATTATTTCTCGCCACCGTAGATTTATCATAATAAACTTTTGAAGCATAATAATAGGATGAGGATTCGTTCGGAAAATAGCTAATGTATCGCTTGGCAGTTTCTAAGCATTTTTCAGGATTTTTAGTATAAAGTTTAGTTAAGCGATTAAACAATATATCATTTGCGAATACAATACTTGGAACAAACAATAATACGAAGAGGAGATGGATGGATTTCATAATCAAGAATTAAGGAGGTTTACACTTGTATAATACCCTCTCCTATTTTTGGTTACATTTTTATCCCCATGATACAGACATCGTCGATTTGCTCTAGGTTTCCCCTCCAGTCAGCGAAGAGGTTTTCAAGTCGAACGCGCTGTTCATCCATTGATAAGTTTTGCATTTTAATTAGCTCACGCTTAAAAGGTAGGTATTTAAATTTTTTACCTTCCTTACCACCAAATTGATCAGCAAATCCGTCTGAAAACAAATAAAGCACATCCCCCTTTTCTAATTGAAACTGATGTTGAGTAAATGGATTCAAATGTGCATATCTTCCAATTGGTTGTTTATCACCTTTAAACTCTATAAGTACATACTTTTCGCTGGAATGATCAATATTTTCTCGCACAATACACAATGGATTATTCGCACCAGAAAAAGTTAATTGTTTAGTTTTTAAATCAATTGCCACCAATGAAATATCCATGCCATCTGAAACATTCTCATTACTTTTTTCAAACTTATGAATTACTAATTCTCTAGTTTTATCTAATATTTGATTTGGTTGATCCAGCTTAAACTCGTTAATCGCTCGACTAATTGCATCACTGCACACAACGCTCATCATAGCTCCTGGAACACCATGACCAGTGCAATCAGCAACTGCCACAAAAACAACATCACCCTTCACTTCAAACCAGTAAAAATCACCACTGACAACATCCTTGGGTCTAAAAAAGAGAAAACTATTCGGAAAATAATTATTGAATTCCTCAGTGGTGGGTAAAATAGCCAATTGCAAACGTTGAGCGTAAGATATTGAATCCGAAATCGATTGATTTTTCTCCTCAACTATTGATTTTTGTTCTTGGATAAGTTCATTCTTTTCGGATAATAATTCATTCAATTTTCGCTTTCGACGATTTGAATTGATGAAAATAAATAAAGAAACGACAACAATTATAAAACCAATTACACTGAGATAAACTACATTCTGAATTTTAGAGATTTCCTCGTGATACTCTGCCCTTTCAATAGCAAAATCATTCTCAAATTGAATACTATCATTGAAATTTTTATTTTGTAATTGTTGCTTGATATCTCCGGCAATCAAATCTTGAGCTCGCTGTTTTTCATCAGATAAAGCCTTCAGTTCTACAAAATTCTCTAGGGAAAAATAAGCATTATCATAATCACCAATTCTTGAGGCATATTTGGAATATAATCTATAGTAACGCGACTTCAAAAAATCCAATTCGTAGGTACTATTTAGCAGTGTATTGATGCTTTGGAACAACTTGCTCAAGCTATCCTTTGAAAGCGCATTAAACTGAGTTTCGCATATGTCTAACAAAATTTGACCTTCACCATTTTTATCTCTTAAATCTCTTCTAATCCATAGTGCCTCTTTTAGCATTACACCCTTTTCTTCCCTTGATAAACTGGATTTTTCCATCGTAGCATATCCTTGCAATGCTGTAGAATAATTATCTCTATCTTTTGTGGAGCTGGTTAATTTTAATGACTTTTTATAATAATATTCAGCACTATCTACTTGATTCAATTTATTGAATAAATAGGCAAACATGGTATATGAAATTGCAACTCCTTCGGTATTGCCTGACTTTAATTCATATGGCACACTCTTCCGCTCATATTCCAAAGCCTTATCATACATTCCGATAGCACTGTATATTGATCCAATATTATGCAAGGCATAGGTTTCGCCTTGGAGAGCCATATGACGCTTGTATCCTTTTGGTTTTCTTTTTATTATTTTTTCGTTTTGTTCTAGGGAAAGCAACTGGAAGTCTAAACTTTTTTGATATTCGCCCATATCAAAATACGCATTCCCAATGTTTCCATATGCGTCGGCAATACCTTGGTCGAGTTTAGCTTTTCTAAAAAAAGCTAGTGACTTAAAAAAATAATTATTTGCCTTGGAGTAAATCGCTCTGTCCTGATAGTACCAGCCCATATATTGATAGGATCGACCGATTAACTGAGCATTATCAGAACGTAACGCAAAATAAACTGCAGAGTCTACATATTTTTTTGCGCGGTTCACATCCCCATATTCATGCTCTTCAAACAACGCTCCATACTTTCGTGCTAGAATTGAATCCGTCTTTTGGGCAAAACAATTATTAATCGAAATAAATCCGAGAAATAGAATAGCTGAATATAAAAGTCTAAAGGTCACCTAACAAAAATAATGGAATTCTGATACCAAGCTATATTTTCTTGTCAATTCAATTTATTTACAGGCTCTTTTCTGAATATTTTAAGTAACAAAAAACTTACGCTGAATACGATTAAAAAAGCCAAACCGCTAAGCGCTATCGAACCAACCAAATATTGATAGGCATTCGTTTTAACATCTTCCAACCGCAACGAAAACAAGGTTTCATGATTTATTTCGCCACCTACAATAAACTGACCAACCAGCAGGCTTCCATAGAGAATAAAAGGGATCAAGGGGGGAATTGAAATATTTGCAGCTGCAATGAATAAAACCTTATTCATTTTAAAAATAACTGACAATGGAATTCCAATTAATAACTGAAACCCCCAAATAGGAACTATCCCCATGAAAACACCAAATCCTAATGAAAGTGCCTTCATAAAATTAGATTCTTCTGGCTTAATAGCCTCATGCTTGATTGTCTTAAAAGTATCATAAGAAAGAAACTTCTTTGGATAATAATACAATAATGCACCTAACACTAAAACTGAATTCAAAACAGATATACGAAAAAAGTCTCTGGCAGGTCGGAAATGAGAAACTCGTTCTTCCATATCATATAACACACGAATAGCCACAGGATAAAACTTTACATTTTTCCATGCCAATCGAACAATAACCTCTATTTCAAATTCAAATTTCTTTGTGAAAAAACGCATTTTACGCATCGGTTTCATTGGATAAATCCTGAACCCTGTCTGCGTGTCTGGCAGGGTAATCCAAGTCTCCAATTTGAACCAAAAATTCGAAAATTTATTCCCAAATGAACTTTTTCCTGGGACAGTTTCATGCGTCATATTTCGGGAACCCATAATAACCGAATTAGGGAATTCTATGGCCTTTTCAACCAGTAAATGAATGTCCTCTGGAAAATGCTGCCCATCTGAATCAATTGTTACCACATGATCAAATCCCATCTCAATTGCCTTTTTGAATCCACGGCGGAGTGAATACCCCTTCCCCATATTTTCTGCATTCGTCAAAAGGGTGATTTTGTCACCGAATTCATTCAAAATAGATACTGTAGAGTTCGTACTACCATCATTAACCACAATAACAGTTGCCTTCGGAGCAACATCAAAAACGCGCTGAATTACATCAGCGATGGTTTTCTCATTGTTATAGGTAGGGACAAGGATGCACCCGTTTATTTCTGACAGCATAAAAATGCGATTATTAATGATGCAAAATTAGTAGAAAAATCAATGAATCAGGTCGGAATTTGAGATTAGGCAATCACTCCAAAGGAAATTTGGCAAAATCATTGTAAGTTTGCAGTCAAAATAAAATTGCAATGCTAAACTTATTTTCTGTTTTTTTAATTTCTTTCACATTTATCGTGAACAAGCCAGCAAATAAACTGGAGTTTTACAACACTTTCAAGTCCGATGATAAATCGGTTATAGAGAAAGGCATCGAGCAACTAAAGAGTATTAAAACTTCCACCTTGAACAATGCATACTTGGGAGCTTTAACTATGAAAAGTGCCCAGTTTCCATCCACCCCAAAAGAAAAAATAGCCGTTTTTAAAGAAGGTAAAATTCTATTAGAAGCTTCAATAACTAAAGAACCTAAAAATGGTGAATTCCGTTTTCTACGTTTAGCAATGCAAGAAAAAAGCCCTAAAATATTGCACTATACCGGGAACATTGAAGAGGATAAAAAAATACTTTTGGAAACATATGAATCACTCGATATTATCGTTAAAAAAGTGATTAAAAAATATGCAGAAGAATCGGCTATCATTTCAAGCAGCGATTTTAAGTAATACCATTTCGAATTAATGAAAATATTAGCTATCAATTATTCACAATCGGGACAACTCGATGAAATTATTGAAAATTTTATTAGCCCCTTAACTCATGTCGAGGTGGATCGTATTAAATTCAATACTGTCAAAAAGTTCGATTTTCCATGGACAGTTCCTACTTTTTTTGATACGATGCCTGAATGCGTAAAGGAAATTCCAACTTCGGTCCGTGAAATAGCCTTTCAGCATGAGAAATACGATTTAATTCTATTTGGTTACCAACCTTGGTTTCTTTCACCTTCTATACCGACTACATCTATATTGAAAGACCCGATCTTCAAAAATATACTGAAGGACACCCCCATTATTACAATAATCGGGTCACGGAACATGTGGTTAAACTCTCAAGAAAGCGTTGTCCATATGATAAAAGAGGCTAACGGCAGAATTATTGGAAATCTTCCCCTGGTTGACAGATCATCAAACATTTTTTCGGCTGCCAGTATTCTACATTGGATGTTAACAGGTAAAAAAGAAAAAAAATGGGGAATTTTCCCTATGCCTGGAATAAGCGAAGAAGATATTAAGGGCTCCTCAAAATATGGAGAAATACTGAATCAATGCCTTAAAAACAATACACTTTATAATTACCAGAATGAGTTGGTCAAAGCGAACGGACTTTCAATTAATACCAACATACTATTTATAGAAGGGCGAGCAAAAACGATATTCAAAATTTGGGCAAATCTTATTTTGAAAAAAGAAGCACAAGGAAAAAAACGTAGTTTCTGGGTAAGCTTTTTTAAATATTATCTAGTTATTGCCTTGTTCGTTGTTTCTCCTTTTGTTGTATTAATTTACAATGTGCTAATTCGCCCATTTACAGGCAAATCAATACGAGAAAAGAAAAAGAAATATACATTTCTTGGAATAAACGAATAATCAATATTTAGCAATTATGTACAGTTTCTAATTGCTTTTTTGTTTTACATTAATGCGACAATGTTAAACGAATTGATTTTTTTGCTCTATTTCTTTTATTTATTCCCGTCTAATTTGAAGAAAAAACGTAATTTTGCAACATCCAAATTTTAAACCAGAAGATGTCAGAAGTTTATATTACAAAAACTGCCAATTTTTTACCCAATGCCCCTATTTCGAATGACGAAATGGAACAATACCTTGGACAAATCGGCGAGCGTGCTTCTAAATCAAGACGTATTGTATTGCGCAATAACGGAATCAAACAACGTTATTATGCGTTAGATAAAGACGGAAACTATACGCATACAAATGCAGAAATTGCTGCTCAATCCATTCGAAAATTAATGGATAACGATCCAGCAAAACTCAAGGAAATTGATTTACTAACATGTGGAACTTCTGTTCCAGATCAATTAATGCCCTCTCACGGTGTGATGGTGCACGGAGAATTACCTGAATCAAATGCGATTGAAGTTATAACGAATTCTGGAAACTGTTGTTCTGGAATGCACGGATTAAAATTTGCTTACATGTCAATTAAGACTGGTGATGCTAAAAAAGCTGTTTGCAACGCTTCAGAAAGACTTTCCCGTTCTTTACATGCAGACCAATTTGAATTGGAAGCAAAAAAAATGGAGGAACTTGAAGAAAATCCTTACATCGCTTTTGAAAAAGACTTTCTTCGTTGGATGCTTTCTGATGGAGCTGCAAGCTTCTTGCTGGAAGGAGAAAAAAGTAAAGATGGGATTTCATTGAGAATTGATTGGATTGAAGGATATTCCTTTGCTAACGAAATTGAATCATGTATGTACATGGGAACTGAAAAGTTAGCCGATGGAACAATGAAAAGTTTCAAAGATTACAAGCAAAGTGAAGTTCAAGAACAATCTATCATGTCCATTAAACAAGACACGAAATTACTTGGTGAAAACATTGTTAAACTTGGATTCAAAAAATTAGAAGGTGCAATTAAAGATAAGGGAATGACAGCTGATGACATTACTTTCTTTTTACCTCATATGTCAAGCTATTTCTTTGAAAGTAAAATTGCCGATACGCTAGACCAATTAGATATGCACATACCAAAAGAACGTTGGTTTTCAAATTTGGAAACAACTGGAAATGTAGGTTCGGTTTCTATCTTTTTAATGGTAGATGAATTGATGAATAGCGGAAAATTGAAGGTTGGAGATAAAATCCTTTTGGCTGTTCCAGAAAGTGCACGTTTTTCATATGTATTTAGTCTTTTAACTGTTTGTTAAAATGAAAAAAGAAAATGTTCCTCAAGACAAAAGTTCACTCGAAAATTTTACGAGAGAAGTTTGTTATGTGAAGAACAAGGATGGTAAGTACGAAACTGAATTGAGCACAGGGTGGGAAACGAAAGCTGTGGCTTTGGAAAACGCTTGGGAAGAAATAAATCGTAGAACTGAAGAGGCAAAAAACGACTGTTTGGCAGGGAAATCAAGCCCAGTTGCGTATTACCTTGAATTGAGATTGATGGATATACCCGTTTTAGCTGGTTATACTGGTTTTTTCAGCTGGCAAATTAAACGTCATATGAAACCTCATATTTTCAAAAAATTAAGTGATAAAAAATTAGAAAAATATGCTTCTGCTTTTGACATCACAATCAACGAATTAAAGAATTTCAATCCATCGTGAGCGAATACAAACACATACAAACAGCACATTGTGAAAATGGTGTGACTGTAAGTCTATTAAGACAACAAGGATTGGATTTTATGACAGAACCTTTGGCTTTTGGTCTAGGTTCGGGTCTATTTTATATTCATATACCATTTTTAAAAGTGAATGGTGGACCGGCTATTTCCTTCCGTTCTATGCCAGGCTCTATTTTCAATAGAACATGTAAAACACTGAATATACCGGTAGAAAGAAAAAAATTCAAAAGTGAATTAGAAGCTGAAAAATTTTTAGATAAACAATTAGATGCTGGTAAAACTGTAGGATGCCAGGTCGGCGTTTTCCACTTACCCTATTTCCCAAAAGAATATCGTTTTCACTTTAATGCACACAATCTTATAGTATTTGGTAGAGAAGGAGATAACTTTTTAGTCAGTGATCCAGTAATGGAAACCACAACTTCAATAACAAGAGCCCAGCTTTCAAAAGTCCGTTTCGCAAAAGGAGCCCTCGCTCCAAAAGGTCATATTTACTATCCAACTGACTCGCCAATTGTCACTGAAGAAATGTTACGTCAAGGAATCATAAAAGGTATTAATCGTAATGTGCGTGATATGCTTTATATACCAACCAAAATCATCGGCATCAGAGGAATTAAACACACAGCAAGCAAGGTTCGTAAATGGCGCGATCAGGTTGGAGAAAAACAGGGAGGACTTTTTCTTGGACAAATTGTTAGAATGCAAGAAGAGATTGGGACTGGAGGAGGAGGATTTCGATTTATTTATGCGGCATTTTTAGAAGAAGCTGCTGAATTATTAGGAAACGACAAATTAATAGGAATCTCTGAACAATTTACGAAAGCCGGAGATTTGTGGAGAGATAGCGCTTTGCAAATGGCTGGTATATATAAAGGACGAATTACCTCTCAAAAAGATTTTGACGATGCAGCTGATATTATGATAGAAATTGCAAATGCTGAAAAGAAAGCATTTCAAGATCTTCGAAAATTAAAGTTAAAATAGTTGTAATGACGAATGTCATTGAACTCCATAGCGTTTCGAAAAAATATTCAAAATCAAATCGATTTAGTTTAGAAGATGTTAGTTTCTCGATCAAAAAAGGTGAAAAACTAGGAGTTTTCGGTCCAAACGGTGCTGGAAAAACCACACTTATGTCAATTCTTTGTCGCATTATTTCACAAACCTCTGGAGAAGTAAATTATAAAAGCGAAAGTGGTAACCTTTCAAACAACGCATTTTTAAACTCAATAGGTTATGTTCCGCAAGACTTTTCTTTATATGCCGAATTGAGTCCGTACCAAAACCTAAGGTATTTTGGTACGTTATACGGAATTCAAAAAGCTGATTTAGCGGAACGAATTGACGAATTGCTGACTGTTTTAGGGTTATATCATGTAAGGCACAAAAAAATACATACCTTTTCGGGGGGGATGAAGCGAAGAGTTAATTTGGCTATTGGAATAATAAACAACCCGTCCATTCTCTTTTTAGATGAGCCAACTGTTGGAGTTGATGTGCAAAGTAAAAACGCCATCATGGCTTATTTAGAAGAGCTGAATAAAAAAGGAACCACAATAATTTACACCTCGCATCACATGAATGAAGCTGAGGAGTTTTGTGATAATATTGTCCTTTTAGATCAAGGTAAATTAATTGTTCACGACGATCTAAAATCGCTAATTAAAAAGCATAACGCGACTGATTTACAAGCTTTGTTTTTGCAATTAACAGGAATTGAATATAGAGACTAATGAGAAAACTATTTGCGAGCATACACAAAGAGTTTCTTCTACTTATCAACGATAAAGTAGGACTTCTCCTAATGTTCATAATGCCGATACTTCTTGTCTTTATTATTACAATTGTCCAGGATAGCACTTTTAAATTGGTTAATGACAATAATATTGAAATCATAGTCGTCAACAAGGATGAAGGTGCACTAGGAGACAGTTTATCGAACTTACTTGGAGCGTCTGGCGCATTTAAAATAACTGAACGAAATAAATTATCCGCGAAAAATGTTGAAGAAACACTATTAGGAGACAATCAATTATTAGCACTGTGGATTCCTGAAAACTTCTCAAAGCAGCTAACAGCAAAAGCAAAAAGTGTAAGTTCAGAAATGTTGAGTGAATTCGATATTATAGAAAAGGCGTCTGATATTCCTGAATCTCCAACTAAGATTATATTATACTACGACCCAGTACTACAAGACAATTTCAGGACCTCAATTTCGGGCTCTATACGATCATTTTTAGGTGCATTAGAAAATCGCTTGATGATTGAACAATTATATATGGAAATGGGCTTTGAGGAAATACCGGAGAAAATGGAAGAGAAATTTTTCTCCAATCAAGTTGTAATTGATCAAATTTCCGCTAATTCAACTGCTGGGCAGGCTATTCCAAATTCAACGCAGCATAATGTACCAGCATGGTCCATTTTCGCCATGTTTTTCATGGTAATTTCTTTAGGTAGCAATATTGTAAAAGAACGATTAAGCGGAAGCTTCATTCGCTTACAAACAATTCCGTCGAGCTTTTCATTGGTACTGTTAAGTAAAATGTTCACCTATCTGTTTGTTGCCTTACTCCAGTTAATTGTAATATTTGCTCTAGGCAGGTTCATTTTTCCCTTAATAGGTTTGCCTATTCTTAGTTTACCTGCCAACATATTAGGACTATTTGTTATTTCAGTATTATCAGCTTTTTCTGCAATTAGTTTTGCCATGCTAGTGGGAACTTATGCGAAAACAAATGAACAAGCCAGTGGTTTCGGAGCTATTTCTATTATCATATTGGCGGCAATTGGTGGAATATGGGTTCCATCCTTTGTAATGCCATCATACATGCAAATGATCGGAAAGATCTCTCCATTGCATTGGTGTCTAGAAGGCTATTATACACTATTTCTAAAAGGAGGAGACTGGTATTTACTGACTCCAACAATTTTGTTCCTAATATTGTTTATATTAGCGTGTCAAATTTTGATATACACCAAATTAAAAATTCAAAATTACATATAAATGAGTCAGACTAGAGAAGAATTAAGTTTAGAATTAAAACAGCATATCGTTGAATACTTGAATCTTTTGGATATTAAGCCAGAAGAAATTAATGATGACACACCATTGTTCGGTCCTGATTTAGGATTGGATTCAATTGACTCGGTGGAGTTGATTGTGCTTTTAGATAGAGAATATGGTGTAAAAATCAACAACCCAACTGAAGGTCGTACTATTTTAGTTGATGTCAACACAATCGTAGATTACATTCTAGCGAACAAAAAATAATTTCTTCCAAATGGAGAGAGTATTTGTCACCGGAACAGGAGTTGTTTCTGCACTTGGAATTGGTGTAGATAGTAGCATCGCTAAACTCCGAAATGGTGAAAGTGGAATCGGTTCTGCGAAACATTTCACGTCCAAATACACGGAAACATTGCCTTTTGGCGAAGTCGATTTGAGCAATGACATATTAATTGATTTAACCAATTGTTCAGATGAAACAGGAGTCAGTCGCACTACCCTGCTTGCCTATTTAGCGTTTGGACAAGCTATTGACGATTCAAAACTTACATCTGTTGAATTAAAATCCATTCGAACAGGAATCATTTCATCTACTACCGTTGGGGGAATGTGTCATACGGATGAATTGTACACTGATGCTAACCTAAAAGGTGAACCATCCGAATATGTTCGTTCTTACGGACTAGGTGAGCACACCACTCGATTGATCAAAAAATTTGAGATTGGTGGATTTTCATCGACCATAAACACAGCATGCTCATCTTCCGCAAATGCAGTGATGTTGGGTGCTAGATTAATAAAATCGGGCCGACTGGACAGAGTAATTGTTGGAGGATCTGATGCTTTGGCAAAATTTGCGGTAAATGGTTTCAATGCGTTAATGATATTGTCACAAAATCCATGTAAACCATTTGATAAAAATCGTGATGGATTGACATTAGGAGAAGGTGCTGGATATTTAGTTCTTGAAGCCGAAAGTGTTTGTCAAAACAAAAAAAAGCTCGCTGAAGTTGTTGGTTATGGTAATGCCAATGACGCATATCATCCGTCTACTACCTCGGAAGAAGCTTTCGGACCTTGTTATGCGATGCAACGTGCTCTTGATTCATCTAAACTGAATGTTAATCAAATTGATTACATTAATGCACACGGCACGGGAACAGTGAATAACGATGAAACAGAATTATTCGCCTTTCATAAAATATTTGGAGAAATTCCAGCTTTCAATTCAACAAAATCATATACTGGACATACCTTAGCTGCATCTGGTGCAATTGAATCCATTTTTAGCATCGCGATGATGAATAACAACGAATTGTATACCAATTTACGTTGTTCAGAGCCAATTGACACGTATGGAATACCACAAATTTTGGAATATAAATCTGGAGTTGAAATCAATCACATTATGACCAATTCGTTTGGATTTGGGGGGAATTGTACATCGGTCATCTATTCAAAAGTCTAGCTATGTATATTACAGATCTTCGTTCCATATCACCCCAAAAAACATATACAAATGAGTTCCTGAAAGGAGAGTTGGTTCATCACGATGGAATAATTTTCAATGTGACAGAACCAGATTATATGGAATTAATCCCGCGAGGACTGCTTCGTAGAATGGGAAAAGCGGTTCGAATGGGAGTTGGAACTGGATTACCTTTAATTCAAAACAACAAAAATATAGATGGAATTTTGATGGGAACAGCGAATGGTGGACTTGAAAACTGCATCGACTTTCTCAATCAAATTGTAGAATACGACGAAGGCATGTTGACGCCGACGAATTTTGTTCAAAGTACTCCAAACGCAATTGCAGGACAATTGGCTTTGATGGACCAAAATAGAGGCTACAACACAACGTATACAAACGGGGGCCACGCCTTTGAGAACACATTACTTGATGCCTTAATGCTCTTTGAAGAAGGCAATGCTAAGAAGTTATTAATTGGAGGAATTGAAGAAATTTCAAACTACAATTACAACATCGATTTCCTAGCTGACCATTATAAAGAAGTTGCTGTAGGTAATTTTGATTTAATTGACTCGTTGACCAAAGGATCTGTTTGTGGCGAAGGATCAAACATGTTTATCGTTGAATCAGCAGCGAGTGAATACTACGCAAAAATAGAAGATGTAGAGCAATTGACATTTCCGAAGGAAAAAGACATTGAATTGTGTATTAATTCAATTTTAGAAAGAAATAGTATCCAACATTCTGATATTGACACATTGATGCTCGGAATGAACGGAGACATCGATCATAACATTTGGTATGAACATGTCTCAGAAAAATTATTACCGAACACAAACGTCCTAACCTTCAAACATTTGGTGGGGGAATATAGAACTTGTACCTCATTTGCAGTTTGGTTGGCGGCACATATATTGAATGGTGAAACAACATTTATGTCATCCATCGAAAAACGCAAAATTGATAATAAGCCAATTCAACATATTCTCATTTACAATCATTTTGATGAAGTAAATCATAGCTTTATCTTACTCAAAAAATAGACCAATGCCAATTTCAAAAAGCGATTTCAACTTTCTAACAGAACTAGAAAAGAACAACAACAGAGATTGGTTTACTGAGAACAAAGGAACCTACCAGGCTTCGCTAGACAACATAATTTCCTTTGCGGATGAAGTCTTGGTGAAATTAAACCGACATGACGTTATTGAAACCTTGAACGGCAAGAAAAGTTTATTTCGCATTTACCGAGATGTTCGTTTTTCAAAAGATAAATCGCCATACAAAACACATTGGGCTGGAGGATATAAGCGAGCTTCAAAGGAACGTAGAGGTGGATATTATTTTCAAATTGCTCCAAACAATAACACATTTATTGCAGGTGGTTTTTGGGCGCCAAATAAAGATGATTTACAACGTATTCGTGAGGAAATTGCTGTCGACGATCAAGAATTAAGAGAAATATTAAATGATAAAACGTTTGTAAAAACTTTCAATTCATTAGAAGGAGAACAATTGAAATCTGCTCCAAAAGGATTTGATAAAGATCACAAGGCAATTGATTTGCTCCGTTTCAAACAATTTATTTTCACGAAAAATTTCTCAGATGAGGAGGTTTTATCTGCCAATTTTGCAGACAAAGTAGATGAAACGTTTAAAGCGATGCGCCCATTTTTTGATTATATGAGTGATGTCTTGACGACGGATATCAACGGCGAGTCGATTTAATATCAACTAATTACGTTTTAGCCTTTTTATTTTCTATTTTTGAGTAACCACTTTATAAATTTAAATGAGTTTATTCAATCCTGATACCTCTTCATTTGATAATTATTACGACAAAGCACGATTTCTATTAGCTTGGCGAATTTCAATTGCATTTGTATTCATATTTGCACCCTTAATCATTGTATACGGATTCATTGATGAAAAAGCAATGGTTCCATCATCCCTTGTTTTATTGGTGATTCTATCCTCCTTAATTTACCTTAAAATAACTAAGAAATTTATTCCAATTTTTTGGTTATATGCATATAGCAGCAGTCTATTGGCGAATTTCACGCTGTACTTTGTGAACGAACTTACGCACTACGTAGATTTCATGTGGATCACTTGTAGCGTGCTTTTGGCGTTTATTGGTATTGGGAACAAAGCCGGTATAATTGTGATAACATTGAATACAATTGGCATCTTCCTTTTCTACTTTTTTTTCCTAAACGATCATATAGAAATATTAAAACCCAGAGATAATTATATGCTGATAGGGGAATATGCTGAGATTTTATTTGCATTTTTTGTCATTTTCTTCTTAGTCCGACAATTCGTTCAATTTCAAAGTAAAACTCAATCAGAACTTAAAGAGGCAAACGCTGGACTAGAGCATCAATACAATTTAATTTCAGCGAAAAGCAAGGAAAACGAAACACTGCTTAAAGAAATTCACCATCGTGTAAAAAACAATTTTCAAATCATTATCAGCCTACTTCGCATGCAAAGCAATGAGATGAAAACCGATGAAGGAAAAACTCATTTTAGAGAAGCAATAAATCGAATAATGGCGATGTCACTCGTTCATCAAAAACTTTATACTGAAAAAGAACTTTCAAAAATTGATTTAAAGTCGTACGTTGAAGAATTAGTGAATGAAATCATTACCTATTCCAATAATGAAAAGAAAATCAAAATTAATATTGAGACTAATGTGAAAGGAATGGATATTATTTCGGTTGTGCCTCTCGGGTTATTAATAAACGAACTTGTATCCAACTCACTAAAGCATGCTTTCAATGAGACTGAAAATAATTCTATCGAAATAAAAATTGCCGAATTAGAAAATGAATATGCATTTGACTATTCCGACAATGGAACCTGGAAAGAAAGGGAATCAGCAAATTCAAATTTTGGCATTGAGCTTATTGGTATTCTCACCGACCAATTGAACGGAACGAAATCTTTGGATACTACCAATGGCTCTCGATACCATTTTCTATTGTCAAAAACAGCGCACTAATTACGGAGCGACCATTCGCATTAGCTCTGCGCAAACAATTGCCCCATAGGTTCCTAAAGCATATCCTAAAACAGCTAATATTGCCCCGACACTCGCTAACGAAGGATGAAAAGCTGCCGCTACAATTGGCGCTGAAGCTGCTCCTCCAATATTCGCTTTTGAACCGACCGCCAGGAAGAAAAGAGGTGCTTTAATCAACTTGGCAACCAAGAACATAAAACCAGCATGTATGACCATCCAAATCATTCCAACTACAATCAATTGAGGTTCTTTTACAGCTTCTGCTAATTCCATTTTCATACCAATTGTTGCAACCAAAATATAGATAAATACGCTCCCTACTTTCGAAGCTCCCGCCCCTTCATATTTTCTCAACTTTGTTGTTGAAAGTAATAATCCTCCGGTCGTTGCAATTACTACCAACCATAAGAAAGATGAGGCAAATGGTGAATCTGGATAATGTTCAGTGAAAATTCCTGAAATAATTTCCCCTCCAAAATGGGCAATTCCAACAACCCCAAAAGCAATTCCCAAAATCATTAAATAATCTGTTAATGTAGGTTGTTTGGCAATCGATTTTTCATAATCCACTACTCTATTTTTTAAATCCTCAATAGCGGAGCTGTCTGCTTTCAACCAACGGTCGAATTTATCCGCACGAGCTGCTGCCCAAAGTAAAAATGCCATCCACATATTCGCAACAACGATGTCAACAACAATCATTTTTCCATACAACTGCGGCGCGTATGCATACGTTTCGTACATCGCATTTTGATTCGCTCCACCTCCAATCCAGCTTCCTGCAATTGTAGCCATTCCTCTCCAAGCAGCTTCAGCTCCTTCTCCACCAACAACAGACGGATCAATCCATGAATAAATTAAAATGGCAATTGGTCCACCGATAATAACTCCAACGGTTCCTGTAAGGAACATTATCAATGCCTTTGAACCAAGGTTCATTATTGCCTTAAAATCGATTCCTAGGGTCATTAAAATCAATGCTGCTGGAAGTAAATAATCTCTCGCTACTACATACAAGTTTGAATACTCAGCGGAAATTAATCCAGTTAAGACCAAAATTGCTGGAACAACGTAGCACAGCAGCAAAGCAGGAATTATCATATAAAACTTACTCCAAAATTTTGATTGTTTATGCGCGGTAAAAAATATAAATGCAAGCACCAATGCCAACAATCCAAATACAATTTCATCTCGGACAATAACTGGTCGTTCGCGGTGAACAATTTTAAATCCAATTTTATCGTTACCACCTGTCTTGAAAGTTTGCGCTTTTCCATTTTTATAACTCGTTACATCAAAACTTAGTGATTCATCGACATCTCTTAAAATAAACGGTGAAAAATTAGTCATCGTTATTTTATCGGTGTTCAAGTGAGCAATAATGGAATCAAAATCTGATGGTAAATCCATGATTGCAAAATCTACAAAAACTGTTGTCTTACCTTCAATTACCAATTCCTTTTGAACACTTGCGTTAAAGTATGTGAACGTCCCAGCTTCCATTTTATCGACATTGGAACTATCTACAAATTCCATTTTAATAGATTGAGCAAATCCGAAACTAAAGCTGAAAAGGATAAAAAATAAACCAATAATTTTTTTCATGTGGCTAGTATTAAATAAAAACAGTCCTCTTTTTTGGGGAGGACTGTTTTAATATGATTATTGCGGAGAACTATCTTACTCCGTGCATTAGTTTTTTGATAATTGGACTCATCAGAACTGAAAACAATCCTAAGATCAAAGCAACTCCAGTCAGTAGCCAAAAGAAATAACCAATTCCATCCTCTTTTGCAATTGCTTCAGAAGATTCAGCAAAAATTCCTGCAGTCTTCATTCCAATGGCAACCGCTAAATACCAAATACCAAACATCATTGCAATCATTTTACCTGGAACTAATTTACTCACATACGACAATCCAACTGGAGAGGTACAAAGTTCTCCCATCGTATGGAACAAATAAACCAGAACTAACCAAAACATACTTACTGAGGCAGACTCTGCTCCGGGTGCAATCCCACTTGCTCCAAAAGCAACACAAGCCATTCCTAATCCAAGTAACCCCATTCCCATTCCAAATTTAACATTGGCTGAAGGATTGTATTTACTTTCCCACCATTTCGAGAAAAGTGGAGCTAGAGCAATAATAAATAGTGAATTTAATACACCGAACCATGAAGCAGGTACTTCAGCTGTATCTTGTTTAAATTCAACCGCTAACATCCAAATTGCGATTGCCCAAATAATAGCGAAACTGATTCCTAAAATAACATTAGCGAGTGCATACTTTTTAAAAGTTTGCTTGAATAACATTCCAAGTACCCATGTGATAATTGCCAATGGAATTATCGTCATTAAGCTGTTGATTATTTTAAATGTAAGGGCTGAGTTACCCTCTAACATTCTGTTTGTATAATCACGCGCGAACGTTGTTAAAGAAGCCGGTGCTTGCTCAAATATCGCCCAGAAGAAAATAGTTAAGAATGCAAAAAATGTAACAGCAATCATTTTATCCCTTGTGATTCTTCCATATTGCGAAAGTCTAAAAACAAGTAAAAATAAGAACATAAAAACGGCTAGCAGAATTGTAAATAATGCACCGCTTATTCCCATAATTGAGAAATTCAATACATTGACATCGTAGATTTTTGACATTGGATCATTTAATATCCATACCAACCCCATAATTACCATTAAGCCAATCATTACCAATTGCCATGTTGAAAAAGGAATTGTATCCACTTCATTTCTATCAACTGCTGCTGCAGCTAATTTATCAGCAGCTTTTTCTTCAGCACCTTTTTTCTTAGGCTTTAAACCAATATCTCCGAAGATACCCTGAGATAACCAAAACTGTAACATTCCGAATAACATGAAAACACCTGCTAATCCAAAACCAATACTCCATCCAACTTTTTCGCCCAAGTAACCACACAATAGAATTCCTAAAAAGGCTCCTGCGTTAACTCCCATGTAAAAAATGGTATATGCACCGTCTTTCTTTTGAGGACGTTCAGCATACATGTGAGAAATGATTGAAGTCATATTTGGTTTAAAGAATCCACTTCCAAAAACCAATAAAGTAAGACCAATATAAATAGAAGCAGTTGTTTCAAGAGCCATAGCACCATGACCCAAAGTCATCAATACCGCACCTACAATTACTGCTTTTCGGTATCCCCACACATTATCTGCAAAGTAACCACCTAGCATGGTTGATAAATAAACTAACGCAGTATATGAACCAAAAAGTGCATATGCATTTTCTTCTGGCCATCCCCAACCGTTATCCATTAAAGAGGCAGTTAAAAACATTACAAGCAATGCTCTCATTCCATAGTAAGAAAAACGTTCCCACATTTCTGTGAAGAAAAGAACAAATAATCCCGATGGATGTCCTAAAACTGTTGATTTAAAAATATCTGAATTCTCGTTTGACATGTTTATTTTTTTAATCTCGTTTGCAATTATACTAATTAATCTATTAAAATGGCTACATCATCTTCCACTATTTCATCTGCACCTTCATCATCAATTCCGTGCATCATTTTTTTGATTAACGGCGATGCCAACAATAAAAGAACTCCAACAACTAACCCTATGTAAAATAAACTTTCAAATAACCCTGAATAAGCTCCCTTCGCGGCTTCGATATCTAAATCTCCTGCAGTAGGAGGTAAACTCGCAATATTTGCCAACAAGGATGCAATGTATTCAGCTCCAGCCGTCGCTAAAAACCATACTCCCATCATAAATCCAACAATTTTTCCAGGTGATAATTTAGTAACGTATGATAAACCTACAGGCGATAAACAAAGTTCTCCCCATGTGTGCAGTAAATAAGCTAATACTAACCAAATCATAGGTACTAACCCGGCAGAGGATGAATTAATCCCATAGGATAACGCGCCAAATCCTAACCCTACAAACAACAGAGCCAAACCAAATTTGACTGCAGCATTTGGGTTCAATTTTTTCTTAGCAAGTTTTACCCAAAACCAAGCAAAAACAGGAGCGAACATAACTATGAACATGGCGTTCAAACTTAAGTACCAAGCAGAAGGGATTGTTGTTCCTCCCAAGCTTCGATCCATTGCTCGATCCGCAAACAAATTCATTGATGTATAGGCTTGTTCGAACAATGCCCAAAAGAATACGGAGAAAACAATTAAAATTGTTAATGCTATTAACCTATTACGCTCAATTCGAGTGGACTTCATCGCAGCGTACCAAATTATGTACAACAAAGAAGCTGCTCCGGTAGACATTAACAGGATTTCAACAACACTATGGCGCTGAACCATTTGCCAAACAATCAGGGATGAAAGAACGGCCAAAATGTAAATCAAATATTCTGTGTCAATCCCTAAAAATAGCTTCTTTTTCAATTTGGCTAAGTCCTTCGGTTCACCTTTCCCCATAAAGTATTTTTTACCCCACACAAACGTTATTAAACCAATAAACATTCCAATTCCAGCGGCTCCAAAACCGTAGCCCCATCCATATGCTTCACCTAAATAACCACATAAAATAGTAGCGAACCAAGAACCAATATTTATACCCATATAGAAGATAGTAAATCCAGAATCTTTTCGAGAATCACCTTTGCTATACAATTCCCCTACAATAGAAGAAATATTCGCTTTTAGAAATCCAACTCCAAGTATAATCAGAGACATTGAAAAATAAAACACTTGTAAAGCATTGTTATCTCTTTCTATAGTCCCATCAGCCATCATCGTAGCCGCATTACCTTCGTATGCCATTCCAATATGACCTAAAACCAGTAAAATTGCTCCAAATGTAACCGCCTTTCTGAATCCTAAGTATCTGTCGGCTAAATAACCTCCTAATACTGGCAATGCATAAACTAAAGCTGCATAACTTCCTACAAGAATACTCCCATCATCATCAGTAAACAAATGATATTTTACTAGATAAAATATCAAAAGGGCCTTCATCCCGTAAAAAGAGAATCGTTCCCACATCTCTGTGAAAAACAGGACATAAAGTCCTACAGGATGTCCAAATAATGTCTTTTCAGGTGCTAAACTTGAATTTTGACTCATAAATTTTAGTTTTTTCGAGTTCGTGAATTTAACAAAAATTCACACACGATATACATGAACACTCACATTTAGACCAAGTTTGTTGTGTTAAATATGAAACATGTGTTACTTCCTTTTAATTGGACATTACCTGTACATAACTAAATCTTTAAATTATGGCAGGAGGAAAAGAAACATCCAGACAAAAAATGATTGGTATGATGTACCTCGTTTTAACGGCTTTGTTGGCATTAAATGTCTCCAAGTCGATTTTAGATGCATTCGTTGCGATTGAAGAAAATATGCAAGAAGCAAATCTAACTGAACTGTTCCGAGGGAATGAAAAACGATCGGAAATTGTGGAAACAAGTATTGATAATTCGAATCCACAACGTGCAAAAAAGGCGAAACTTTATTTGGAAACAATTAAAGACATCGACGAAATGACGGCAAAAAGAATTCACTTAATTGATCAACTCAAAATTCAACTGCTCACGGATTGTGGTGAAGATGTGTCAACCGTAGGAGGGAAAACGTCAATTCTCATGGGAAAATTCAATTCCAAATCACCACAAATCAAACCAATCCGAATGAATTTGGAAAACGTAGAAGGAAAAGACAAATACGATGAAGCCATGCATTTATTCATAGGCGAAGACATAAAAAAGCCTGTTGGGAAAGGAATTGAATTATGGAATTCATACCTCAATTTTAGAAAAGAATTGACCGAGAAAGTGGCTTCATCCCAGCTAAAAATTGATAAAAATGGCAAGGCGTACGTCGACAAAGCTTATTATTTTAAAGCGCCTATGATCAATCAATTTAAGGATCAAAAAGACTTGAATGAGCAATTGCAAAAAGCCTTAAAATCATCAAATGTGCACAATGATGATGAAACTGTCTTGCTTGATATTTATAGTTCACTTTCAAAAAATGAATATTCAACTGTTCACGACATCACAAATGTTCATTGGATTGGAAAAACCTTTGATCACGCGCCATCCGTTGCAGCAATTGCCTCTTTATCTTCGCTTCAAAAAGATATTTTATCGGCACGAGCGAAAGCCATCACACTTATTAGAAATAGAATGGGAGTTGGTGAATACTCGTTCAATAAAATCATTCCATTGGCGTATGGACCTGAAGTTGTAAATGCCAACGAAGAGTTTACTTTGGAAGTACTGATGGCCGCATTCGATTCTGACAAACAACCAGAAGTAATTTACAACGGAGCTAATGTTTCAGATGTTCACGACGGAAAGGGATATTTAAAACTACAAGCTCAAGGCTCAACAATGGATTTGAATGGAACAATATCCATCCGTAATAAATCGGGAATTAAAAAAACAATGGAATGGAATAAAACAGTCCATGTTATGAAACCATCTGGTTCGATTGAAATTCCAGGATATAATTTATTGTACCGAACCTACGACAATATAGTAGATCCAACGGCATCTGGATTTCCCGAAACAGTATTGACGGGAAGCGGGGTTTCAATAACTAAATCAAATGGAATGTATGCAGTACGACCAACTGGAAACAGTAAAGAAGCAACATTAATCGTTTCTGGAAAAACGAAAGACGGTAAGATTGTACAGCTAAAGCGAGTTAATTACAAAGTTAGTAATTTACCAAAACCTACTTTGTATTGGGGTGGATCGGCACCTGGAGAACCAGGCAGCATCCACAATACTTCTCTAATTGCTAAATATGGCCCCGAAATCCCTTTAAACGTGAAATTTGACATTTTAAGTTGGGAGGTTCAGATTTCGGGAGCAGCGCCACAAAAAGGCACAGGTAATAGTATTGCTAGTCTCAAAAACTTTTTGAAGGCAGCACCAAAAGGAAGTTCAGTGAATATTTATACGAGAGTACAAACACCACAGAAATTAGTATTGAACGTTTCTGGAGCATATAGACTCTAATCAAAAAAAGAAAAACGGGTCGGAATAACATCTATTTCGGCTCGTTTTATACATTTGTAGGAAGAACAATAAGATAATATGAAGTTTCACGTCTCCCTTTTCTTTCTGCTTGCACTTACATTTAGTTCGTGCGTTCAAAATGACCCAGACTCAGACAAGTCACAAGATAATTCTGAAACGATAACAGTTGATAGTCACTCATATTCTAATCACCACGAAATAAGTACAAAACATTTGCACTTAGAATTGGATGTGAATTTTGAAAATCAAACGATTTACGGTGTAGCGCGTCATGAAATGAATGTACACAACGCTGAAAATGCCGTTTTCGATATCAAAGAATTGAAAATTATTAAAGTAACAATCGGCAAAGGAAATGAAATAGCTACTGATTATGTTATTGGAAAACATGATGAATTGCTCGGTTCATCGCTTTCAGTTAAAATTCAGCCAGATACCAAGCACATCAATATCTATTATCAAACAACAGATAAATCTGAAGCCTTGGATTGGTTGAGCCCTGAACAAACTTCTGGAAAAGCACATCCCTTCTTGTATACGCAAGGACAGGCAATTTTAACTAGAACGTGGATTCCTTTACAAGATACTCCAATGAACCGTATTACGTATTCGGCTGATGTAACTGTTCCGAAAGGATTGATGGCTGTTATGAGTGCATCAAATCCGACAGAAAAAAACTTATCAGGGAAGTATTCGTTCAGAATGGAGCAAAAAATCCCGTCTTATCTAATTGCATTAGCAGTCGGTAATTTAACCTATACAAAATTAGGAGCAATTTGTGGTGTTTATTCAGAACCTGAATTGGCAGGAGATTGTGCTTATGAGTTTTCAGATTTACCAAAAATGATTACAACGGCCGAAAAAATCTATGGAAAATACCAATGGGGAAAATACGATATTGTAATGTTGCCTTATTCCTTCCCTTTTGGTGGAATGGAAAATCCGCGTTTGACATTTGCCAATCCTACCTTATTGGCAGGAGATAAAAGTCTAGTTTCTGTAGTTGCCCATGAGTTAGCACATTCTTGGTCTGGAAACCTTGTAACGAATGCAACTTGGAATGACTTCTGGTTGAATGAAGGTTTTACGGTTTATTTTGAGAATAGAATAATGGAGAAAATTGAAGGAAAGGAAAATGCAAATATTCTAGCGTTAATCGAGTACCAAGATTTAATAGCTGCATTGGACGAAATTGAAAACAGTGAGCACCCTGAGGATACTGAATTGAAATTACAATTGGATCACAGAAATCCAGACGATGGAATGACAGACATTGCTTATGTAAAAGGTGCCTTTTTCTTAAGAACAATTGAAAAAGCTGTTGGACGTAAAAAGTTAGATCAATTCTTAAACCAATATTTTAAAGAACATGCTTTTGAATCAATTACTACAGAAGTTTTTGTTTCCGATTTAAAAAACAATTTATTAACTCCAAACAGCGTTGATTTTGATGTGGAAGAATGGATTTACCAGCCTGGACTTCCTGATAATCACGTGCGCATTGAATCCGAAAAACTGGATGAAATGACAAAATTGGCTGAGCGCATAAACAATGGAGAAGATGTTTTTGTAGGGAAGTTGAAGAAATTAACTCGAGGTGATTTTATCACTCAAGAATGGCAAACATTTGTGCGTGGTTTGAATGGAAACGTCTCGCCAGAAACAATGAAGAAATTGGATGAGCAATTTGAATTTAGCGCCAGTTCAAATCCTGGAATTAAATCCGATTGGTATAAATTAGCCGTAAGAAATGGCTATGAAGGAGCAAAACCAGAAATGGAAAAATACCTTATTAAAATTGGACGCCGTTGGTACATCGAAGGAATTTACGAAGCATTGATGAATTCGAACAATCAAGCTGATAAAGCATTTGCAAAAGCAACATACGAGAAAGCAAAAAGTGGATATCATGCAGTGACCAGAAATACAATTGAAGGGATTGTTGCGAAAAGGTAAGCCAAATTAATCTAAGGAGATAAAAAAATGGGACGATAATAAAATCGTCCCATTTTTAATTCTTGTAATATCTATATTAGTAACTGAGCCTAAACCATAGAAGCTAACTTCTCTTCTAAAATAGCAATCTTTGCTAACGCGTCTGCCTCTTTTTGTTTTTCGATCGCAACAACTTGTTCTGGGGCACCGCTTACAAATTTCTCGTTTTTCAATTTACCTTGAACACTTTTTAAGAAGCCCTTCGTGTAGTTCAACTCTTCTTCCATCTTCGCTTTCTCCGCTTCCAAATCTATTGAATCTCCAAATGGTACAAAGAATTCATTTCCGTTCACGATGAACGAGTTTGAATTTTCAATTTTATCTGTGGTATAATCCAAGTGAGAAAGGTTTCCCATCTTTACAATCACACAGTCAAAATCAGTATTTATTTCTTTGTTCTTACGAACGAACAACTCCATTTTAATTTTCGTTGCAATGTTGTTTTTCTTACGAATGTTACGAATGTTCGTAATCACTTCTTCTGCAATTGTAAAATCAGAAAGAATAGTTTCGTTCGAGCTGCAAACAGTCGGCCATTGTGCAATAATAATATCCTCACCTTCTTTTCTTTCGCGAATTAAGTGCCACAACTCTTCCGCAACGAATGGCGTAAACGGCTGTAACACTTTTAATAATTTCTCAAAGAAATCCAAAGTCGTTTCCAACGTCTGTTTGTCAATTGGATGCTGATAACCTGGTTTGATCATTTCTAAATACCAAGAACAGAAATCATCCCAAACTAATTTATAAGTTGCCATCAACGCTTCAGAAATCTTGAATCTGTCAAACAACTCGTTTATATTCTGCAATTCTTTGTTCAACTTCGCATTGAACCAATCAATCGCCATTTTAGATGACGCAGGTTGCGGTAAATCATTATTTACTGTCCAAGAATCCACTAAACGGAAAGCATTCCAAATCTTGTTGGTGAAATTTCTTCCTTGCTCACACTGTGAACTATCAAACGGTAAATCATTTCCAGCCGGAGATGAAATCAAAATTCCAACACGAACTCCATCTGCTCCGTATTTATTAATCAGTTCAATCGGATCTGGAGAGTTCCCTAAAGATTTAGACATTTTACGTCCTAACTTATCACGAACTATTCCAGTATAATATACATTCTTGAATGGAATATCTCCCATGTACTCATAACCAGCAATAATCATTCTAGCCACCCAGAAGAACATAATTTCGGGTGCCGTAACTAAATCATTTGTTGGATAGTAATATTTAATTTCTTCGTTGTTTGGTCGCGTTAATCCGTTAAAAACAGAAATTGGCCAAACCCAACTAGAGAACCATGTATCCAATACATCTTCGTCTTGTTTTAAGTCTGAAGCCGAAATTGTTCTACCTGCTTTTGCAGTCGCAGCTGGAATTGCTTCCTCAATTGTTTTTGCAACAACGAAGTCTTCTTCTCCATCACCATAAAACCAGGCTGGAATTTGATGTCCCCACCACAATTGACGAGAAATACACCAATCCTTCACATTCTCCATCCAATGACGGTACGTGTTTTTGAATTTATCAGGATGAAATTGAATGTTTCCATTCATAACGTTCTCTAAAGCAGGAGCTGCCAATTCTTTCATATCAACAAACCATTGCAAGGATAGCTTTGGTTCAATCACTGAATTCGTTCGTTCAGAATATCCCACTTTATTGATGTGATCTTCTGTTTTAATCAAATATCCTTTATCGTGTAATTCTTTCTCAATTGCCTTACGCGCATCAAAACGATCCATTCCTTCGTAATGCATTCCATTTGCATTCAAGGTTCCGTTATCGTTCAGAATATCAATAGTCTCTAAATCGTATTTCTTTCCTAAATCGTAATCGTTTACATCGTGAGCCGGAGTGATTTTCAAACAACCTGTTCCAAATTCCATATCGACATAATCGTCAAATATGATTGGAATTTCACGTCCAACAATCGGAACAATTGCTTTCTTGTCTTTCAAGTTCGCGTAACGAATATCGTTTGGGTTCACACAAATTGCAGAGTCCCCCAAAATTGTTTCTGGACGAGTCGTAGCTATCGTTAACCATTTATCATCCGTTCCTGCAATTTTGTAACGAACGTAGAATAACTTAGAATTTACCTCTTTGTGCAATACTTCTTCATCCGAAAGCGCAGTTAAAGCTTCTGGATCCCAGTTCACCATTCGAACTCCACGGTAAATCTTTCCTTTGTTATATAGATCAATAAAAATATTGATTACAGATTCTGAATATTCAGGATCCATTGTAAAACTTGTTCTTTCCCAATCACAAGAAGCTCCTAACTTCTTCAATTGTTCCAAAATAATTCCACCGTGCTTGTCTTTCCACTCAAAAGCGTGAGCTAAAAACTCGTCTCGTGTTAAATCCGACTTTTTAATACCTTCCGCTCTTAATTTCTGAACCACTTTTGCCTCTGTCGCGATAGATGCATGATCTGTTCCAGGAACCCAACATGCATTTTTACCCAACATTCTCGCACGTCGAACCAATACATCTTGAATGGTATTGTTCAACATGTGTCCCATGTGCAAAACTCCTGTTACGTTTGGAGGTGGAATAACGACCGTATACGCTTCTCTTTCATCAGGAATAGAGTGAAAATACCCTTTATCCATCCAATGTTGGTACCATTTTTCTTCAGCTATTTGAGGCTCGTATGTCTTCGGTGTCTCCATGTGATATAAATATTTCCTGCAAAATTAACGCTTTTGGGCAGTTATACTTCATTCTTTCAGCGGTTTTTAATGAGAATTGAAGGATTAATTAACTTTGTTAGCAAATCAAAACCAATTCATCATGCAAAAAATCATTTCTATCTTCCTTTTCGCAATCACTTTCACATCTTGCATGAAAGGGGAATCTGTCGATGTGGTCATACACAATGCACAAGTTCATGTAATGGATGATAAAAATTCGATTTTCGAGGCAATTGCCTTCAAGGATGGAAAAATTGTTGAAGTCGGTCCGGAGCGTCAAATTTTGAATCGTTATAGTGCTGATGAGTATATCGATGCTCAAAAAAGAGATGTTTATCCAGGATTAACAGATGCTCATGGACATATCATGTCCTACGCAAAACAAACCTTGAGCGTGAATTTGGTTGGTTGTCGATCGTACGATGAAATGTTGGTTTTGATTGAGAAATATCAATCAAAAAATAACAGCAAATTCATAGTTGGGCGAGGATGGGATCAATCGCTTTGGAAGGATCAAGAAATGCCAGACAACAAACGGTTGAGTGAATTGTTTCCGGACATCCCTGTTTGTTTATTCAGAATTGACGGTCACGCATTATTAGCTAACGATTATCTTATCGAAAAATCAAATGTTGTTGAACGCGTTGAATCAGATCCGGAGTTAAATCTTGGCGGATATTTTATAAAGAATGCAGAAGATAAATTCACTGGAGTAATGGTGGACAATGCAATGAATCCAATTCTTGAACTAATTCCAGATTTCTCCGAAGAGAAAATGAGAGAGAAAATATTAGAGATTCAATCTGAATTATATGGATACGGAATTACTGGGGTTCATGAAGCAGGATTGGAAAATAGTGAATTGAAACTGTTGGAAAAGTTAATTAAGAAAGATGAACTTCATTTAAACATTTATGGAATGTTGTTACCAACAAAAGAAAATGTTGCCTTCGCGAAGAAAAACGGTGTTTACACCAACAAAAACCTACTCATTCGAAGTTTTAAAGTTTATGGTGATGGAGCACTTGGTTCCCGTGGTGCGTTTCTGAAAGAAGCCTACAGCGATCATGCCGGGCATCATGGTTATTTGACTACTTCTTTTAAACGCATGTCGGAAATAGCAGACTTATGTCACAGCATTGGCTATCAAATGAACACGCATGCAATCGGAGATTCAACAAACCGTATTCTATTGGAATTGTATCAAAGCGTGTATAATAGAAACCCTGATCACCGATGGAGAATTGAACACGCGCAGATTATAGATCCGCTAGACTTTAATTTATTCGCTAAAGCAGGTGTATTCCCGAGCGTTCAACCTACGCATGCCGTTTCAGACCAACGCTGGGCAGTTTCTCGCATCGGAGAAAAAAGAATGATTGGAGCGTATGCGTACAAATCATTATTGGATCAATTTGGAATGATTGCAATTGGAACGGACTTCCCCGTTGAATTGACCGATCCTTTTTTAACCATTCACGCAGCCGTTCAAAGAAAAAACGCGGATAACTTTCCAGCCTTAGGTTTTCTGCCTAAAGAACAAATTACGATTGAAGACTGCATTAAAGGAATGACAATTTGGGCGGCATTTGCATCATTCCAAGAAAAACAATTAGGAACATTAGAAAAAGGAAAAGATGCGACTTTGGTAATTTTTGATCGACCGGTAAAAAGCACAGGTGTTTACACCCCAAATTTTGCACATACCACCTTTATAAAAGGCAAAAAGGTCTACTCTGTTGAGTAGACCTTTGCATATTAAACTTATCAAATTCTAAAACCAGAAAAGAAATTGATTTTGTTTAAAATGATGGACACGAGATTGTTTTAAACGTACTCGGTTTGTCCTTGCAATTAAGATTTAGTCCCAATGAAACTTCGTGTGAACCACCCGAAACTCCGTTATTTAATTTCGATACGGTTACATCATAACTGTATCCAATTTTAAATTTCCCTGTATTTACTCCAAATGAAAGAATAAATGCATCTCTATTTCTATACCATGCTCCAACATTAAACACTCCGTACTTAACATATGTACCGATCGCGATTTCTTGAAAACCGTTTTGGTATTGGTAAATTATATTCGGCATAATCGAAGCTGAATTGTTGTATTTAGATTTTGCGCCCAATTTTATTTCTGCTCCCATGTGTCCTGTAAAACGCATTGGTAATTTTGATTCTCCAATTATCATTGATTCGTTTGGCATGTTCAAGTGATTTGCAGCGACTCCAAAAAAGAAGTGCTTGCTATAACCAACAATTCCTGCAGATGCATCAAAGAAATAACGACTTCCACCTCTTGGTACATCACCAGTATTGTAAATGAAACCTCTTCGCGGATCAATCATATCTCCAAAAGTCAATTTATCCCAGTTCAAATATTTATTTGTCATTGCAGCTTTTGCCCCAAATAACATAGAAAATTTACGATTCACTTTTAAGTGATACGAATAAATTAATCCTAAGCTAGAAGTAAAAATCGTTCCCTGTCCTTGTTGATCATGTGTTGCGATAACTCCAATACCACCTGATATAGTTTTAAAGTACTGATCGTATGAAACGCTATATGTAACATAATTTCCCGTTAAACTTGGCCATTCGTTTCTGTAGTTAGCAGCAAATCTTGGACAACCATGTGAACCCGCAAATGCTGGATTCAAGTACAATGGGTTTGCGTAGAACTGTGTGAATTGCGGATCTTGCGCGAACGCGCTTATCGACATCCAACTAAATATCACCAATATGTAAATTTGTCTTGCTTTCATAATATCCTCCTCTTTTATCTACCCCTGCCAAATCGGCTCTGTTTCCCTAAGAATTTCAGTGTCACCTGGTGCGACAAACTTCTTTCTCCTGTCATTATACTTTTCGAATAATCAGCATTGTAATAAATCGAAAAATTCTTAAATCTAGCACCTATTGTTGCAGAAGGATTCCTTGTCGAAGAAAACGATGCACCAATCATAAACCAATTTAATCGTGCATTGGCTCCAACCCATAACTCAGAAAGTTCTCCCTCATTTTGATACACAACATATGGTGATAAACTCATTTTCTTGTTTCTAGAAACCCAATCAGTTCCTGCGCTGGCAATAATATTGTATTCAGATCTACGCGGCGAATCAGTCGAATTTGAATACATATTGTCTTTGTGTCTAAATACATTATCTATTTGAACCCCTGCAAAGAACCACTGCGTATTAACCATTACTCCGGCTCCGAAGTCTTTGTACCATAGATTGTTGCCAATTGGAGTTGAACCATCAGCATAATAATCCTCAACAACACCTCTTTCTAACTCAAGCTGATTTGCTCCATCCATTTTAGAATGATTCAAACTTTTATTCCCCATCTTAAAGCGGAAAGAAGGTTCCAAAGAAACTGTATTTGAAAGAGATATTTTTGGTGAATAAGCAATTGCCATATCGGCTACATTAATCCCCCCATTCTTATACATTGAATGATTCAATTGCAATGAGAAACCTCCTCTTACAGCGAATACATATCCGTCTAAATTCAATTGATTCATCAACTGCTGATTTTCTTTTCCTTGCCATTGCAGGCGAGAAAGTGTTTGCACTCTAGTTGCCAATTGAGAACCCGCTGAACTAAAGTTGATATCTGAAACCGAAAGTCCCGGAATATTGTAATGCGGGTCTCTAAAATTCTTAAGCGCAATAGGATTGTTCATCATACCCATGACTTTTCTTCCAAAAGAACCGGCTTTGGTTTTCATCATCAATTGATACTTTGTAAGTGTTTTCTTTTTCTTTTGGAAATAGTTTAACTCGTGATCCTTGTTCATCGCCATTAATGAATAATCCTTGTTTCCAAGTTCATCATCAAGACCATTTAAATTCATATGACTCACTTCATAAAAAGAATTTGAAGTAAAATTATTTTCATCTAATAATTCAGCATCTTGAATCAATCCTCGTCCAGAAGAACGAGCAGGAATAATATTATCATATGAGCTATTTAAAGCCAAAGTAGGTTCAGTCAGATTATCAACACTTCCAGTAGAAGAGTTTTCATCGTTCACTCTATCTGCAACTGTATTTTCATTTAAGACGATTAAATTCGCAGTAACTGCAGCCGCTTGAGTATTCGAACTAAACTGTAAAGGAGTTGAACTTGAAGAAATCGCATTCATCGCACTTGAAAAAGCACTAGCTACACTTGGAATCGATGCCGTTCTTGAATTGAATATCGAACTTTTCTGTTTTTCAGAGATCTCTGAATTATTAGACACCTGAACTTTCTCAAGTGCATCTTTTTCAACTCTTGCAAGGTTTGATTTGGTTGAAGTATCATTCGAAAAAATGCCGATGGTAACAATTGCAGTTAATACAACAGCTACACTCGCAAAATCCATAATTCTAAAAACTGGATTTCCCCGAATTAAACTTGCCTTCTTAGTGTAAACATATTCTTCAGTACGCTGTAATCGCGCGTTTTGCCAAACATCTTTATCGACATCCAATTCCGGATGCTGAAGTAAAAATGTTTGCAACTGCTCAACTTGAGTAGGTGTTAAATTCCCCTCATTTAGCTCAAACAGCCATAAATCGATATTTGAAAAGGATGGATTACTCATACTAGCTCTACTAATCCTTTTAACTGCTTCTTAATTTTTCTTCGTCCTCTAAACAAATAAACTTTGACTTGGGATTCCGATAAATCTAAAATTTCACCTACTTCCCCATATGAATACCCTTCCAAATCACGCAAAATAATAATGCTTTTTTGAATTGGAGGTAAAATACTCACGGCTCTATTTACTACTTCATTTGCCTCAAAGCTATTTGGAATAATTTCTCCTTTCTCAAATCTTTCCATTTCATCATAGAAAGACATTCGACTCTTTCGAGTAGAAAAATTAATCATAGCATTGTGTGCAGTAGTAAACATCCAAGATTTTGCTTTCGTAGGTTCAACTTTTCCTCGATTTACCCAAAGTTTTTCAAAAACATCTTGCACAATATCCTCCGCGTCCTCTCTATCATGTAGAAAGTTCATCGCATATCCAAATAAACTATTTGAATGCTCATTTACGATAATATTGTATTCGCGTCTTCTCAATTCTGGTTTAGTATTCGATATACAGTTAAAACAATTAGAGTGCTAATAATGTTACACTAATAACGCCTAAAAATACTACGATTATGCAATTAATCCAATTAAATTACCATATTACTATTACCAGTTAACATTTGGAATCATTGATCGAGACTATTTCATCTATTTTTTCTATTCTTTTTTTACTATATTCGTAATACAACTTTAAGCCATTATGGAAACTAAACGACTATTCGATATCCCTTATCACCAATTAAATTCATACCCTAATGCAAATATGTTTGTTACAAAGACAAATGGTCATTGGAAAGGTGTTTCAACACAAGAATTCTTAAACGAAGCGATGGAAATTTCTAAAGGGTTAATTGCTTTGGGGGTTGAAGCCGGAGACAAAGTTGGAATCGTTTCTGGCACTCGTTACGAATGGAATGTGATGGACATTGGAATTCAACAAGCGGGTGCGATTGTTGTACCGTTTTATCCGAATATTTCGGAGAATGATTACCGTTATATCTTTAATGATTCAGGGATTAAAATTTGTGTCATCGCCGACTCCGAACTAAACGATAAAATCAATAATATAAAAGCAGATACTCCAGCCTTGCAACATGTTTTCACAATGGAAAATGTCACTGGAGCAAAGCATTGGAGTGAAATTAAAAAAGCTGGCGCATCAATTGAAGAGTCTACTGTTCAAGAACGAATGAAAAAAGTACAGTATGAAGATCTAGCGACAATTATTTACACTTCTGGTACAACAGGAAACCCAAAAGGGGTCATGCTTTCTCACCGTAACTTGTTATCAAATGTAGAAGCATGCATTGAACCAATTCCAGCAGATAAAAATTCTCGCGTATTGAGTTTCTTGCCAGTTTGTCACGTTTACGAGCGCATGTTGCATTATCTATACATGTACATCGGTGCTTCAATTCACTTTGCTGAATCAATGGATACAATTGGTGATAACATCAAAGAAGTAAAACCAGATGTCTTTACAGCCGTTCCGCGATTGATTGAGAAGGTATTTGATAAAATCATGGCGAAAGGTGATGAATTAACTGGAATTAAGCGAAAGTTGTTTTTCTGGGCAGTTGAATTGGCTGAAGAATACGACGTTGTTGGAAAATCCGCTTGGTATCACTTCAAATTAAAAATTGCACGAAAATTAATCTTCTCGAAATGGCAAGAAGCACTTGGCGGGAATGTAAAAGCTATCGCTTCAGGAAGCGCTGCCTTACAACCTCGTTTAGCACGTATTTTTATTGCAGCAGGAATTGACGTTTTGGAAGGATACGGATTAACAGAAACGTCGCCCGTAATTTCTGTAAACTGTCACCAAAAAGGAATTCGTATAGGAACCGTTGGTGCACTTTTGGACGGAGTTAGCGTTAAAATTGCCGAAGACGGAGAAATTTTAGTTCAAGGACCAAACGTAATGATGGGTTATTACAATTTACCTGAAGCTACAGCTGAAGTTATGAAAGATGGTTGGTTCCACACTGGAGATATCGGAGAATTTGTGGAAGGAATCTATTTAAAAATTACAGATCGTAAGAAAGAGATTTTTAAAACATCAGGTGGAAAGTATATCATTCCTCAGGCAATGGAAAACAAGTTCAAAGAATCACGTTTTATTGAGCAAATAATGGTGATTGGTGAAGGACAGAAGTTTCCAGCAGCATTGATTGTTCCTTCGTTTGCTTTTGTAACAGAATGGGCAAAACGTAAGAACATTGATTTGGGAGATGGAAGTAATGAAGCAATTGCAAATTCAGAAGCTGTTCACGCTCGAATTATGGAAGAAGTAGAAGGGTTCAACAAAGGATACGGAAACTGGGAGCAAATCAAGAAAATCTCATTGTTAAGCCAAGAGTTTTCTATTGATGGTGGAGAATTAACGCCAACCTTAAAGTTAAAACGTAAGAAGATAATGGAATTGCACAAATCGAAGTGCGATGCAGTTTATGGGGATTAAGGTTAGAAATCATTCTCTCTTTCATTTTTAGCATCGAAACAAAAAGGAAAAGTGAAACATTTAATCAAGGCCTTACAACCGTCATCTTCACAACAACATGGTGGAATTTTGGATAATAAGTTCCTTTAGCGAATGTAAATGTGTTCATGTACTTTTTTAGTTCAAATTCTGCTGGAGTACTTTTTAAAGTAGATTCTAACATGCGGACACCTGTTACCTTTCCTTCGCGATCAACCGCGAGTTCAAACTTCGCTGTTCCACTTTTAAACCCTTCAACAATGAACTTGGTATCCGAAGTCATTTGGCGACCTTCGTCAATAATTGCTCCACTAAGGAATTGTCCATATGCTGTTCCTCCTACAAGAACAAAAAGAAGCGCAAGTTTTTTCATTGTTGATTTTTTATAAAACTACTTATTTTCTTTGAAAATAAGAGTTTTATATAGTTCAAAGTTTAAGAAGTTTAAAGTTCAAAGGCGCGATTACGACGGTTCAATAAATCAAGTCTTAACATCCTAAAATCTTAATGTCTTAATGTCTCTTACGCTATTCTCCCCCAGTTTGGTCTTGACCGCAATAAATCGCTCAAACGAGAACGAATCCCTTTGTTTTCTGGAAGCTCAATTGTCGGATCTTTCATTAAAACTTGCTTCGCGACTTCTCGAGCCATAGAAACAATTTGTGCATCTTTTGATAAATTGGAAATCTTTAAATCAAGTAAACCGCTTTGCTGTGTACCGAGTAAATCGCCTGGTCCGCGCAATTGTAAATCAACCTCGGCAATTTCAAAGCCGTCGTTTGTTCTCACCATCGTTTCCATTCGCTTTTTACTGTCGTCTGAGATTTTATCTCCGGTCATTAAAATACAAAACGATTGTTCTGCCCCTCTTCCTACTCGGCCGCGTAATTGATGCAATTGCGAAAGCCCAAAACGCTCAGCGCTTTCAATTACCATAACGGATGCATTTGGAACATTCACTCCAACTTCAATCACGGTTGTCGCGACCATAATTTGCGTTTCACCTTTGATAAAACGATTCATTTCAAACTCTTTGTCTTCCGGTTTTAACTTTCCATGGACCATCGAAACTTGATACTGTGGCATTGGAAATGTTCTTGAAATCGCCTCAAATCCATCCATCAAATTATTAAAGTCCAATGTTTCGGATTCCATAATCAATGGATAAACGATATAAATCTGTCGTCCTTTTTTGATTTCCTCTTTCATGAAACCAAACAAACGCAAACGACTTTCATCATAGCGATGTGAGGTTGTAATTGGTTTTCTTCCAGGCGGCAGTTCATCAATTACGGAGACTTCTAAATCGCCATAAAACGTCATTGCCAGCGTTCTTGGTATCGGCGTTGCCGTCATAATTAAAACATGAGGAGGAAGCTCGTTTTTCTTCCACATACGTGCACGTTGAGCGACACCAAAACGATGTTGTTCATCTATAACAACCAATCCCAAATTTTTGAATTGAACTGTTTCTTCTAATAAAGCGTGAGTTCCAATGAGTATTTTAATTTCTCCCGACAACAATTGTTCATGAAGTGGTTTTCTATCCTTCTTTTTAACAGATCCAGTAAGTAATCCAATTTGAATCCCCATTGGCTCTAACATTTCACGAATAGATTCATAATGCTGAATCGCCAATATTTCTGTCGGAGCGATTAAGGCTGCTTGAAAATCGTTTCCGATGGATATCAACATTGATAAAAGTGCTACCAATGTCTTTCCGCTTCCAACATCTCCTTGCAATAAGCGGTTCATGTGATGTCCCGTATTCATGTCCATTCGGATTTCCTTCAGCACGCGTTTTTGAGCATTCGTTAATTCAAATGGAATGTGTTTTTCATAAAATTCATTGAACGCATCACCTACATTTTCCATCAAATACCCCTTGGATTTCTCCATGGTTATTTGCTTTCTAACGAGTAATTCCATTTGAAGAAAAAACAACTCTTCAAACTTCAATCGAAAACGTGCTTGCTGCGCTTCTAATTCAGAAGTCGGATCATGCACCCAGCGCATTGCTAGTTCTCTATCGATTAATCGATGTTCCGTTTTTAATTGTACTGGCAAAACGTCTTCTATTTGTCCACCAATGTTTTCCAGTAAAACACGGATCAATTTCTCGATTCCTTTTGTATTCAGCCCGACTGAATTCAATCGCTCAGTACTTGAATAAACCGGTTGTAAGCCAGCAGATTCAGCAGCATTAACGGATGCGATTTCAGGATGTGGGATGTTCCAACGACCTTTGAATTGGGTTGGCTTTCCATAAATTAATATTTCTTCATTGATTTTCAACGATGATTTTATCCAACTTGCTCCTTTGAACCAAACCAGATCAATCATTCCAGTAGTGTCTTGGAATTTAGCTGTCAATCGTTTATTCCGTCCAACTCCAGCCTCATGAAAACCAATGATTCGTCCTTTTATTTGTGCATGACCCTGTAAATTCACTAAATCAGCAACAGTATGAAACTGCGTACGATCGACATATCGAAATGGATAGTATTCTAATAAATCTTTGTAGGTAAAAATGCCCAATTCTTTCTTTAATAACTCTGCTTTTTGCGGACCAACACCTTTCAGGTATTCGATTGGAGTTATTAAAAAATTGTTCATGAAGTAAAAGTAAAAAATAAGTTCAAGGTTCAAAAAAGTTTAAGGTTCAATCCATTTCTATTTTACTTATTAATTCTGGTATAAAACAAAAAAATCCCTCGAAGGATCGAGGGATTTAGATTATAAATTCGAATGAAATCTATTATTTCGCTTTTTTGTTTAGTTCCAAACCATCTTCCAACCATTTTTGGAAAACAGCTGTATTTGAATGGTTTTGATAATCTGCAGATCCATTTTCTAAATCTACTCCATCTGGCGTTTGCATCACATAATACGGTTGAGAAGCCGTTTTATATTCGCTCATTTGTTTCACCGTCCATTTATTCCCAATCGTTTTAACAGAAATTTCTCTGTCTCCCACTTTAACAACTCCTTGTTCTTTTTTAGGCAATTCTGTTCGTTCGTCAACATATAATGAAACAATAACAACATCGTTTCTCAAGTGTTCAATCACTCCAGGTTGTCCCCAAACAGACTGTTCCATTTTTCGACAGTTTACGCATCCCCAACCTGTAAAATCTACGAACAACGGTTTATTCACTTTCTTTGCATAAGCCAATGCTTTATCGTAATCGTTGAACGCCATTATTCCTTGCGGACCTTCGTGCATTCCATCCACATGCTCTATTGAATTGCCTACCGAATGATTTGACCCTCCGCCAATTCCACCAGGTGATTCAGCATAAAAATCTGGGGGTAAAAATGCATTTACAACTTTCAGTGGAGCACCCCATAAACCAGGAATTAAATAGATAGTAAAAGCTAAAACAAACGTTCCTATCATAGATCTACCAACAGAAAGTTTTGTGACCGGACTATCGTGCGGTAATTGAATTTTACCAAACATATACAATGTCAAAGTACCAAATACGGCGATCCAAATTGAGATAAAAATTTCTCTCTCTAACAAATGCCATTGCATTGTTGTATCTGCCGTAGATAAAAATTTGAAAGCAAATGCAATTTCAAGAAATCCTAAGAATACTTTAACTACATTCAGCCATCCACCTGAACTAGGCATTGAATTTAACCAAGCAGGAAAAATGGAGAAAAGCATAAAGGGTAATGCTAAAGCAAGACCAAATGCGAACATACCAACCATTAAAGCGGTGCCTCCACCATAGCTTGAAAGTCCACCAAGTAAACTACCTAAAATAGGGCCCGTGCAAGAGAATGATGCAAGTGATAAAACTAAAGCCATAAAGAAAATTCCAATAAATCCACCTTTGTCCGCTTTTGAATCGGCTTTATTCACCCATGAAGCTGGCAGTTGTATCTCAAACGCACCTAAAAAGGAAAGTCCAAAAAGGAAAAGCATTAAAAAGAAAAAGATATTAAAATAAACATTCGTTGAAAGTTCGTTCAATAATTCTCCTGCTCCCGTAATGACTACAATGCCTCCTAAAATAACGTGAATTAATACTATTGACCCACCGTAAATCAGTGCGTTTCGAATTCCCTGTGCTTTCGTCTTACTTCTTTTCGTGAAAAAACTTACAGTCATCGGAATCATTGGGAATACACACGGCATGATTAACGCAATAAACCCACTCAAAAAAGCAAGGAAGAAAACTCCCCATAATGAAGCGTCTTCTTCTTCTACTTTTGGCTCTTCAATGTTCGCTTTTTTCGGTTCAGTTTTTGGTTCGTTTACAACTTCGTTTAATTCATTAACATCGTTAACTGGCTCTTCAACATTATTTTCTGGTTTAATATCTGAGATTTCTGCTTTTACACCTTTTACCTTTACCGAAAAATCAACTTCATGTGGCGGTAAGCAATGCGTATCATCACAAGTTTGGAAGGAGAATTTCCCTTTTAATGTAAAGTCTTTCTCTGACGTGATTTTAATTTTTTGCTTTAGGAAAACTGTATTTGAGTGATACATCAAGTCTTCATCCGCAATATCGTCATGCTCGAAAATAGGTTTTGGTTCAATTAACTTTCCAACAAGTTGAAAATTCGATGACGGCGTTAAATCGACTTTAGTAGGAATTAAGAAACTTCCCTTTGGCAAGTAAACTGCATAAATGTGCCAATGCTTCACCATTGTTATTTTACCAATAACAGTTGCCTCATCTCCGTTTTGCTCAACCGAAAAAGACCAACTTACTTTATCTTCAGGGAATTCCAATTGGGCAGAAGCACCTTTTGAAAAAATAACTACCGTTAAAAGCAGAATTAGACTTAAAAATCGAATGTTCATTAATTTCATTATAATTTATTAATTGTTATTACAAATTCCACATCTTTTGGAGGCAGGCACATTGTATCATTACATGTCATATACGTAATGACTCCTTTGACGGATGTAGAAGTAGAAACTTTCATTTTTTGCTTGAATGTGGCATTTTCCTTAAAGAAATTCAATTCTCCTTCAAAATTTTCGTCGTACTCACGAATAGATTCAGGTTCAATTGTTTTACCAATTAGCTTCACATCTGAATTTTCGAAATACGTAAATGAAGTTGGAATTGGACCAATTCCCTCATTGATTACTTGACTATAAATATGCCATCCATCAGCAATCTGAGCATCTAAAACTAATTCTTCATTCGTCTCATCATAATGGTAAGACCATAAAACCTTCTCCTGAGAATAAGACTCAAAGGAAAGTGAGATGAGAAAAAATAAAAAAAATGATTTTAACATAGCTCCAAAAATGATAATTCCAAAGCTAATAAAACAGAATTAAAAATACTTCAAATAATTGCTGAAATCCTTGAAATCCCAACACAGAGATTCAAGCACAGTTTTCAATAAAATTTAACGTAGAAATGTTAAATTTTAATTTCTACGATACGATCAATTGGTAACCAAATTCCTCCCTTCAAGCAAATATACTTCGCACCATCTGCCCAAATAGTTGTATTTACTCTTTTCAATCCTTCATCATCATGAAAATAGATAGAAACCTTACTATGGTATCCATTTCCCAATCGAGTAGCTTCCTTAATTTGCTCGAGCAATTGCGGATGCTGCTTTACTTTGTCCTTAGATTTGAAAGATAATGAGCTGATCAATTCTTTCTCGACGAGTGTTGAGTTCATAATCGCTTGCATAATTAAAATTATTAGGATGAAAGATTTAAAGTAATAATAATAAACAGGTTTAGCAAGAAAATTAAAAAAAATCTTTACTAAGCCCTCAAGCTTTAAACGGCATTCTTGCCTGAGCGGTTACACTTTGATCCGTAAATTGTCGCCTTTCAAACATAAACTTGGCCGTAATAGCAATCATTGCGGCATTATCTGTGCAATATTCAAACCTAGGAATAAATGTATTCCACCCTTCTTTATTTCCTAACTCTTGGATTTTCAATCTTAATTCACTGTTTGCCGAAACTCCTCCTGCAATGGCAATGTCTCTAATATTGTATTCCTTCGCAACAGCTGTAATTTGTTTGAGCAGAATTTCGATAATTGTTTTTTGAACCGAAGCGCACAAATCATTTAAATTCTCTTGAATGAAGTTCGGATTTGATTTCTCTTGTTTTTGGATGAAATACAGAATTGAAGTCTTTAAACCACTAAAACTGAAATTATACCCTTCAACTCTCGGTTTCGCAAATTCAAAGCGATTAGGGTCTCCATCTTTTGCGAATTTGTCAATTAAAGGTCCGCCCGGATATGGGAATCCTAACATTTTTGCTGCTTTATCAAATGCCTCTCCAGCTGCATCATCAATCGTAGTTCCAAGAATCTCCATGTCCAAATAATCCTTTACCAATACAATTTGTGTGTGCCCCCCAGAAACCGTTAAACACAAGAAAGGTAAACTCGGCTTTGGCTTGTTTTCGTCATCGATAAAATGAGCCAAAACATGACCATACATATGATTAACATCAATCAAAGGAATTACCAATGCTAATGCCAATGATTTTGCAAAGGACGTACCAACCACCAAAGAACCTAACAATCCCGGTCCTTTCGTGAATGCGATCGCATCTATTTCTGATTTCTTAACACCCGCTTTTTTTATTGCCTCATCAACCACAGGCACAATATTTTGCAAGTGCGCCCGACTAGCAAGCTCAGGAACTACACCACCATATTGACGATGCACCTCCTGCCCTGCAATAAAATTAGATAAAATGGAGTTATTTTTGAGTATAGCAGCTGAGGTATCATCGCAAGAAGACTCAATGGCAAGAATTATTGTCTCTTTTTGACTCACAATGTTTAAGTTTGTATCGAATGACAAAATTACTGAAAATAATACGACAATCAATTGGACTCATCTTAGAATGGTCATTGATTTTTATTATTGTTTTCGCATTCATTATTAGGACCCCAGCTGTACAAACCTATCTGGCAAAAAAAGCTACTTCCTACCTTTCAAAAGAATTAGGGACAGAAATCAATATTGACCAGGTTGCCATTATTTTCTTTGATGAAGTCGCATTAGACGGCGTTGTTTTTAAGGACAAAGAAAATGACACTTTGTTGGCAGCTAAAACCATTTATGTAGGAATTAAAGACTGGAACTTATCCAAAATTAAATTCCATTTGAAAAATGTCGATATTGAAGATGCAACAATTCAATTGTCTCGAAATGAGAAAGGAATATTTAATTACCAATTTTTAAAAGACTACTTCGGCTCAAAAAAGAAAAAAAAGAAGAAACCTGTTCATTTATATGTCGATCAAGTCTCACTATCGAACTCTTCGTTTAAATACGACGACAATAGAAAGGTACGAAGAACACAAGGCGTCGATTATTTTCATATTGACGCAACTCAAATAAATCTCCTAGTCCAAAGTTTCAAAATGGATGGAATGGTTTTTAAAGGAGATATTGCGCAAATGAGTTGTTACGAAAAATCTGGTTTCCAATTGGACGAATTAGTAACATCTTCTTTAGTTTCTAGTGATGGAATTTTTCTTGCCAATTTAAAAATCAAATCACCAGGATCGACTATAGCATCAAAAAAATTCAACATGCTTACTACAGGCTACGTGGATATCTTGACTTTTGTAGATAGCGTTCGGTTTGATGCGAAAATTAATAAAAGTAGCGTCTCATTGAAGGAGGCCGCATTGTTTGCTTACATTTTAGACGGAATGGAAGATACAGTTCAATTATCAACTAACATTACCAAATTCACTAAAAATCTTCGTCTAACCGATTTCGACTTAAAAATTGGCAAAAAAAGCCAAGTTAAAGGCACTCTAAATATTCCAGACTATAGAAATGTTGCCTCCTCCTTTCTTCATGAAAAACTAGATTACGTTTATATTGAGGTAAATGAATTGAAAAACCTCAAGATGCCTAAAATAAGTGGCATGAATTATATTCCGATTGATGAAGTAATTAGTCGACTTGGACATTTTGAAGCAGTAGATATTCGACTTGATGGTTTTACATCTCAATTTGAAGTCGCCTCAGACATTGTCAAAACTTCACTAGGAAATATTCGTATGGACAACGGTATCATGTTCACCGAAAACAAAGTCAATGGATCTTACTTATTTGAAAAATCAGGTGCAAGTGAATACGACGTAAAAATTGAACAATTTAATCTCGGCACCCTCCTAGCATCTAAAGAAATTGGAGAAATAGACGGCACTTTTTTCCTGTCGGGAGAGGCGCTTTCAACGTCAGACATACATTTTAACTCAATAGAAGGAAACGTAACCACTTTTGAATACTTAAACTATCCTTATTCTCATATTACCATTTTGCAAGGGACACTCAAAGACGAGGTTTTTATGGGTAAAATTGATGTAAAGGATGACAATCTTGACATGGCTTATGACGGTACGATTAGTTTTAAGGACGAATTGCATTTGCTTTTTACTGTTGACGTTGAAGAGGCACTGCTTGAAAAATTAAATCTAACTGAAAAGGATATTAAAATGTCATCCATTTTTAATATTGATTTAAAAGGGAAAAACCCAAACGATTTTAGAGGAACTGTTTCAGTTGACCACTTCATATTTCAGGAGGGAACAAAAAAAGTAGATGTACCAAAACTTGATTTGCTTATCACACGGTCAGCCGAATATGATGAATTCAAAGTAATAAGTGACGTATTAAACGCTGATATTAAAGGAAAATTAGACGTAACAACTATTGTCCCGCAAATAGCAAAAAAAGGTAACACACTATTTCCAGGTTTTTTTAAAAACATCGCAATTAAACCCTCGCCTGAGTTTGACAAAAACAACTTCACCTATTCAATCGCATTAAACAATACTGACAACATTTTCGCCATGTTTTATCCAGATCTTCGCATTTCAAATGGTACTGAATTAAACGGCCATTATTATGGTAACACGTTCGATCTTACTTTGAAGGTCTCTTCTCCTAAAGTGACTTTTCAAGACGTAACTTTTACCAATGTTCAATCAGAAAACATGTTTGATGCGAATAATGCAACAAGTACAATAAATATTAGTCAACTAGTATTCAAAGATTCCATTCATTTCAATGAAGTTGAATTAATCGCCGAACGATTAAACGGTCAAATCTCTTCAAATTTAACTTGGGATCCGAACACGCCAACTGCATCTTCAATTCATTGGGGAACTGACGTTTTGGACATAAGCCACTTCAGTTTCGTTATTGAACCAAGCTATTTTACAGTGAAGGACTATAAATGGGAAATTGCAAACGCATCGAAATTTAACATTCTTAAAGACACGATTGAAGTAGAAAACTTTAAATTAATCCGTGGCGAACAATCCATTTATTTAAACGGTGCATTTTCCAAAAACGATGATCAAAAGTTGAATTTTGAAGTACAAAAACTTGATCTAAGTGAGATTTCTACTTTTCTATCCGATATTCCAATCGCAGGACTGCTTAATGTAAATGGCTCAATTTCGAATCCATTTTATAATTTCCAGTACTTTGGTGACGCTGAAGTTTCAGATTTAAAAGTGAAACAATACCAAGTTGGGGATGTATCTGTAAGCTCAAAATGGAATAAATCCAAACAAAGTATAGTATTAGATGGTGATTTACTATTCAAAAATCAGGAGACGTTCGACTTTACCGGTAACTACTTCCCATTAAGAAAGGATAATAATCTAGACTTTAATTTGTTTTTCAATTATACTGATATTCAATTTGCGAATGCATTTATGAATCCTGATGTTCTTTCCGATATTAAAGGACTACTTTATGGTACATTAAAAGTAAACGGTTCAATTGATGAACCAAAACTAAACGGTGCTATCAAGCTTGTTGCAGCTTCCGCTCATGTTGACATAACTGGAGCCCATTATGGAATCGACGGGGAGATTATTGTGGACGAAGATGGTTTTTACATTAATGGTATTCCAATTTATGATGAAGATGGAAATGCTGGTAGTATTGTTGGATCTGTATATCACGATAATTTTAAAGATTTCAATTTTGATTTGCAATTTGATTTAGAGGACGATGCAATCAATCGAGACCCGCTTAACCCATGGAAAGTATTACCCTTAGATCGCTTTTTAGTAATGAATACGGCTTATCGTAATGGCGACATATACTATGGAAAAGGTTATGCCACAGGAACCGTAAATATTTTTGGTTTCACTGATAACATTGAAATCACTGTTAATTTAGAGACTCAGAAAGGCACAAAAATTAATATTCCAATGTACGGGGTTGGAGAGATTGATGACAAGGACAATTTCATTGTCTTTCTAGAAAAAGATTCCATCATCAAAAATTTAGAACCAAAAATTGACTTTACAGGGGTTGACCTAGAGCTTAACTTTAAAATCACACCAGACGCCGAAGTAAAAATCATATTTAACGAAGACTTAGGTGATATTATTACTGCACGAGGAAAGGGCGACATGGCGATTCGACTAGACAACCTAGGCGACGTTACAATGAATGGTGTTTATACAGTAACAAATGGTGTTTATGACTTTGCAATGGGGATTATCAAACAGAAATTCTACATCGCAGAGGGAGGTAGCGTTAGTTGGACAGGCGATCCCTACGATGCTGTGTTAAATCTAAGTACCTACTATAAAGTCAACGCAAATGTTTCTGCTGTTACTGGTGATAACTTCACTTCTGGAGCGTCTCACCAAGAAATTTTATGTTATTTGGAATTAAAAGAATCTCTCCTGAAACCATCAATTAATTTCAACATCGAAGCGCCAAGAGCAAGTGAGGCAGAGAAATCAATTATTACTCGAATCAAAAGTGATCCAGACGAGTTGAATCGTCAATTTTTCTCCTTGTTATTATGGAAAAGCTTTCAGCCTTTAGCTGGGCAAACGGGAAATACCAATAGTGCCGCTTTGGATTTAGTATCCAATCAGATAAACTCGCTATTAGCCAAAGTTTCGACTGATTATAAATTAAATGTAAATATGAATTCAGATCAATTATCTGGAAATGACAGCTATGAATTCGGAATTTCTAAAGGGTTTCTGGATGATCGATTAATACTCTCTGGAAGTTTTGGCGTGGAGAATCAAAAAGCAGATGAAACCAGCCAAAGTTCATTAATTGGTGATGTCAATCTTGAGTACTTATTGAATCAAAGTGGTACTTTCAGAGTTAACATCTTTAATAAGTCTAACGATAAATCTACGGTACAAACGGCCAAACAAGGGAATTTTACACAAGGAATTGGACTCTATTACAAAGAGGACTTTAGTACTGTTAATGACTTTAAAGCGATTCAATATTTCTTAGATCTTTTTAGAAAGAAGAAGAACAAACGTTATCCAATTAAACGCAAGCGCAAACAAGTTCCTGTGCCAAAGTCTTCAGTGCCTAAAGAAGGAAAATTAGAGGAGTAATACTGGTGAATTTTAAGGAATTTTCAATTCTTAAAGAACCTACATTAAATAATGTTATTATCTTCGCATGAAGCCTAAAAAATGATATTTCGATGAAAAAAGTATTGATAGCTAATCGAGGAGAAATTGCACGAAGAGTAATTCGAACATTAAAAAAAATGGACATTAAAAGTGTTGCCATTTATTCCGATGCTGATGCAAATTCACCACACGTTTTGGAGGCAGATGAGGCCGTTTATGTCGGTGAAAGCCCATCATCAGAAAGCTATTTAAAGCAAGACGTTATTTTGGACTATTGTAAAAAACTAGGTGTCGACGGAATACATCCTGGATACGGTTTTTTATCTGAAAATGCTGACTTTGCAAGAAAAGTTAAAGCTGCAGGTATTACATTTATAGGACCATCTCCAGAAGCAATGGAAGTTATGGGTGACAAATTGAGTGCAAAACAGGCTGTAAAAGATTTTGGAGTTCCTTTAGTTCCTGGAATTGATAGAGCGATTTCAGATGTTACTGAAGCTAGATCAATTGCTGACCAAATTGGTTATCCTGTTCTTATCAAAGCATCTGCCGGTGGTGGAGGTAAGGGAATGCGTCTTGTTGAACGTGCAGAGGACTTGGAATCACAAATGAAACTTGCACAAAATGAAGCTCGCTCTTCCTTTGGAAATGACGCCTGTTTCGTTGAAAAATTTGTGACAAAACCAAGACATATCGAAATACAAGTTTTTGCGGACAACCAAGGAAATACAGTATATCTTTTCGAGCGTGAATGCTCAATTCAGCGCCGTCATCAAAAAGTAATAGAAGAAGCACCGAGTGCAGTTTTAACGCCCGAACTAAGAAAAGAAATGGGTGAAGCTGCTGTCAATGTATGTAAAGCATGTAACTATTCAGGTGCAGGAACAGTTGAGTTTTTAATTGATGCCGATTTGAAGTTCTACTTTTTAGAAATGAATACACGTTTGCAAGTTGAACATCCTGTCACAGAAGAAATCACAGGTCTTGACCTTGTAGAATGGCAAATACGTGTTGCTAGAGGTGAAAATTTACCTTTAAAACAAGAAGAGCTTAAAATCAACGGACATGCAATTGAAGTCCGAGTATATGCAGAAGATACTTTAAATGGATTTACGCCAGACATAGGGAATTTAAAACGCTACCGTGTGCCTTCTGGTGAAAGTGTGCGTGTAGATGATGCATTTACTGAAGGAATGGATATTCCTATTTACTACGATCCAATGATCGCTAAACTTGTTGTTTGGGGAAAAGATCGTAAATCTGCCATTAGAAGAACCATTAAAGCAATTGATGAGTATCAAATATCCGGTCTAAAAACAACTCTTGACTTTGGTAAGTATGTTTTGAAGCATGAAGCATTCGTTTCGGGGGATTTTGATACCAATTTTGTCAAACATTACTTTGAAGACCCAAAAGTTATGTATACGAAAATGCAAGAAGAAGAGGAAGTTCTTACGCATGGTATTAACCAAATATGGGACGCCATTATTAGGGATGCAAACATAGAGTTCGCTTCTAAAGAGATTAACGCCTCATGGGTTGTAAAAAGAACTTAAAACAATAACAAAGATTTGAAAAAAAGCATCAAATTTTTTAATTGGAGAAGTTTCACTGCAGTTAATTAGGTGCTTTTTTATACTAAAATTGAAATTAGGGGTTTTCTAACCTTGAAACTTCAATAAATCCTATTAATTTTACGAGACAAATTTCAGACAAATGAACTTACACGAATATCAAGGAAAATCAATTTTAAAAAGCTTCGGAGTTGCTATCCAAGAAGGGAAAGTAGTTGATAAATTAGAAAACGCTATTGCTGCAGCAAAAGAATTATCAGCTGAAACTGGTACTGAATGGTATGTAGTTAAAGCTCAAATTCACGCAGGAGGCCGCGGAAAAGGATTAGTTGCTGAAACTGGTTCTCACGGAGTAGTTCTAGCAAAAGGAATTGATCAATTAGAAGAAAAAGTAAAAGGAATTCTTGGTGGTCATCTTGAAACCGCTCAAACGAACGGAGTTGGAAAAAAGGTAAACAAAGTGTTAATTGCACAGGATGTTTATTATCCAGGTGAAAGTGAAACTTCTGAGTTTTATATGTCGGTATTATTAGATCGTGAAGCTGGTAGAAATACTATCGTTTATTCAACTGAAGGTGGAATGGATATTGAACACGTTGCTGAGCACACGCCGCATTTAATTCACAAAGAAATAATTGATCCTCGTGTCGGAATTCAAGGATTCCAAACTCGTAAAATTGCTTTCAACCTTGGACTTTCGGGGCAAGCATTTAAGGAAATGACAAAATTTGTAGCGCAACTTTATTCTGCATACGAAGGATGCGATGCTTCAATGTTTGAAATTAACCCGGTTTTAAAAACATCAGACAACAAAATTATCGCTGTTGATGCTAAGGTAACTTTAGACGGAAACTCATTGTTTAGACATTCAGATTACGCAGCAATGCGTGATAAAACGGAAGAAGATCCAACAGAAGTTGAGGCTGATGAAGCAGGATTGAACTTTGTTAAATTAGACGGAAACGTTGGATGTATGGTAAACGGAGCTGGTTTAGCAATGGCAACTATGGATATTATTAAATTGTCAGGTGGTAATCCTGCAAACTTCCTAGACGTTGGAGGAACTGCAGATGCTGAACGTGTATCTAAAGCTTTTAATATTATTTTAAAAGACCCAAATGTAAAAGCAATCTTGATTAATATTTTTGGTGGTATCGTTCGTTGTGATCGTGTAGCACAAGGAGTTGTTGATGCATACAAAAGCATCGGTACATTCCCAGTTCCATTAATTGTACGTTTACAAGGAACAAATGCAATTGAAGCTAAAAAATTGATTGATGATTCTGGATTAGATGTTCAATCTGTTGTATTATTGCAGGAAGCTGCTGATAAAGTAAAAGAAGTATTGGCTTAAGTCAATTTTAAATAAATTGAAGCGTTCATCTTTTGATGAGCGCTTTTTTTGTATGTTTATTTTTAATAATTAATGATCTGAACATGAGAACTATTTTTTCACTGATTGCCATTTTAATAATTGCCAACGGATTTTCGCAAAACAATTCCCTACCATTTTTGGATTCGAACGAAATAAGTAATCGATTCAATTCGGAGGTCTTACTGAAATATAATATTGACTTTCCTATTTACCGTGTGTATGAATTCAGCGATATAAAAGGAACTCACGAACTTGTTTTAACGGAAAACCCAAACGGAGATAAATCTAATGATAGCATAAAAGCGTTTTGTTTTTTAGTAAAAAATGAAGAAAAGACACTTGAATGGAAATTAACAGACTTCATCGTACATCCCAAAGAAAGCCCAGCTGAAAAATCAATTTAGTTTTGGACCAAATATTTAAGATTGGAAGATCTTGATGACGATGGAATTGTTGACCCAATTATCGTTTATGGCACGAATGGAATGTATGGAATCGAAGATGGTAGATTAAAAATACTTATCTATTTAAATGGTACAAAACACGGAATTCGCCACAAAAATAGTGGAATGGATTTTGGCAGAAATACTACAGTTGATAAATCCTTTTATGCGCTAAATGAAAGAATTCAACTTTTCGCTAAAAGTATAATGAGTGCAATTGAAGATAATGGAAATGCAATTTTTCCAGCCGGATGGGAAGATAATATGAAAAAACAACAACTCTATTTTGATGAAAATCAACAGTAGACCTCTTAATTTTTTTATCTGATTTTTTTCATTTTCAGCCGTTTAAACGCAAATAATAAAAGCCATTGAAAAAGAAACAATCCTAGCCAGTATAAAAATGTCCAAAAATATGAAACCTCGGCCTTATTAGTATGCGAAATAAATTCACTTGTTTTTGATCTCAAAATAGGGTTTAGGTACATTCGAGTGTAATTATTCCAAGGTTCCGTTTCATATACTTCTGTTCTAACATATGAATTCTCTGGCTTAATTTCATATGAAATAATTGAATCATTCGTCGCAAATGCAACTGTTTTTCCAGCATCACTTTTTAATATAATTGAATCCGCTTTTTTATTCAATCCAACGGTCATTATACCATCTTCAACATTAACAAATTTTAATTGCTGCATATCCTGGCCTCTCCAACCACGTGTCGCAATACTTCTGCCACGTTTTAAATTTTTCAAGATGCTTTTTGCAGACTTTTCATTAACGTTAATAGACGTCCAACACACACCAATGCTATTAATATCTACCTCATGTGAATCATCATTGCCAATGGCCCAAACAGCATGTCCTGAAGATAAAGCTTCGTCCCATCGACCAACCGATGAAGCTGTTCGGCTAATAACTTCCATTAGCTCATAATTCACTAACATGGATACATCATCCTCATTGTACCCAAATTGAAAATTTGGATGAGCAAGGGCAACTATGCAATCCTTTTCTTTCAATGAATTCAAAATAAACTGTTTATGATGTTTAGATTGAAATAAAGGATAGTCAAACCAACTAGAACTGTTGCGATTTAGTACAAGTTGGTGAACAAATCCAAAATTAAAACCATGTTCAAAATCGGATACATATAAATCTCTTTCTGAATTATAAATTGAATTGTAATTAGAAATACAAGGTAAATCATAACCAATTGAGTCATATTCTGCCAGCATTTCATTAGGTGAGTTGTCACCATGGGCTAAACCACCAGCTAATTTTGAATGTGCATGGAAATTCGCTTTAAGCCATTCATCATCTAGATTACTATAAGGATTATAAAATTGATCTCCCGAAAAAGACTTGCTTTCAGTGAATGAATAGATGCAAGAATAATAATATGGAATGCATATTATAAAAAGTATAGCTATAACAAAACGAACAATAAAAATCAAAATTCTTTTCATGAAAAATAATCTAGTCATCATAAATTCAACAGCAACAAACATACTCTTTTATGAAAGAATAAATTTATTTCAATTCGAATTTTTTAGTTGATATAAAATTGAACCGCTATCTTTGCGACGATGAACTTTTTGAATCGAAATATGATTATCTACAAAACACCTGAAGAAATTGAAATAATGCGTGAAGCAGCCCAAATTGTAAGTCGTACTTTGGGTAAATGCGCTGAAATGATTTCTGTAGGTGTAACTCCTTTCGAGTTAGATAAAATGGCAGAAGAATATATTCTTTCTCAAGATGCCATTCCAGGATTTAAAGGATTATACGATTGTCCGAGCACTCTGTTGATTTCTGTTAATGAGCAAGTTGTGCATGGATTACCAACCGACCGTCCTTTTGAAGAAGGAGATATCGTATCTGTAGATTGTGGTTCTGTTTACAAAGGGTATTATGGCGATCATGCGTACACATTTCAAGTTGGAGAAGTTTCTGCCGAGAAGAAAAAACTATTAGAGGTCACGTACGAATGCTTGATGCTTGGTATTGCCGAAGCTAAGGCTGGAAATCGTATTGGTGACATTGGCTTTGCAATTCAGCAACATGCTGAAAAACATGGTTATGGCGTCGTAAGAGATTTGGTCGGTCATGGTTTAGGTAAAACATTGCATGAAGATCCACAGGTACCAAATTACGGTAGACGAGGAAAAGGTAAGAAAATCGAAAACGGATTAACAATTGCCATAGAACCTATGATTAACATGGGTACTAAAAAAGTAATTCAGCTTGATGACAATTGGACAATCGTTACGGAAGACGGAATGCCAAGTGCTCATTTTGAACACGATATTGCAGTAGTCAATGGTAAACCAGAAATCTTGTCGACATTTAAATACATCGAAGAAGCACTGGCTAAAAAGAAATGACCAAAGAAGTTCGCCTCCTTTTCTTAACTGCTTTAACACTTGTTTTTTACGCTGCAAGCATTTATTTCAGCCAAAGAGCTCTTATATTTCCATTTCCTTTGAATGAACTAATTCTACTAATCGTTTCCATTCAAATTTCAATTTGGCATTACAAAAAACGAATTCCAACTTTATACATTTTAGGCATTTCCCTTTTTGCCTTTTTGGGAAATGAAGTTTATTGGTCTTTTATTATCGATGATGAAAAAATGTACTCTTTTTCTTCATTGCCAATTACCGACATATTTAAATTACTAAGTGCGATCTGTATAGTTGGTTTTAGCCTGTTTTTCGTATTAGCTCAAAAAAAAATATTGTCTCGAATTTGCTCCATCATATTTATTGTTTTCTTTATCGCATCAATAACTTACTTGCCTTCCTATTTATTGTTTTACGGATTGGTTTTCATGGTCTTAGGAACACTTATTCAACCTGTTCACAAGCCATTTCATTTAATTTGGATATTGCTACTACTATTAGAATCGACTAAGTATTTAACGCTAGCCATAAATAATTAATATTTACTTTACTTTTTCCTCTAAAAATGTTGTAGACTACGCTTGGAATTACTAATTTCGGCGTCCGATATCTCACCAAGAGAATATTAATTTGGAGAGGTGCCTGAGAGGCCGAAAGGACTTGTTTGCTAAACAAGCGTACCCCACAAGGGTACCCGGGGTTCGAATCCCCGTCTCTCCGCCAAGTAGATAAGCCAAGTGAAAATTCACTTGGCTTTTTTCATGCAATAAACTAAAGTTCATTCATGTTTATGAAATGGAAAAAGCCAAAACTATTTCTGAAAGAAATATTGGTTTGTCTGTATGAATAGTATCAACCATTTGAGATCATTGAATAATCCCCGTCTATCCGCAAAAAACTCAACTCAAGGGGTGGGCTTTTTTTTGTAACAACTTGATGTAAAAACACTTTGCATTTTTTTAATTCAAAATACACAGTTTTTCACTTTCAGACATTGTACAATTAAATTTTATTATTAGCTTTGCACTCGCTTTAGAAAGGTAGCGACCTTTTAAATAGCTTGAAATACAAATAAAAATTACGCTCGGGGTGTAGCGTAGCCCGGTCATCGCGCCTGCTTTGGGAGCAGGAGGTCGCAGGTTCGAATCCTGCCACCCCGACAAGGGATGAGAAATCATCCCTTTTTTTTTACTCTTTTTTAAAAAGAGTTGTAGTTACGATGGGCTCGTAGCTCAGCTGGATAGAGCACCTCCCTTCTAAGGAGGCGGTCTCAGGTTCGAATCCTGACGGGCTCACAAGAAGCACTCCAATTGGAGTGCTTTTTTGCTTTTAAACCTTGTAAACTATTTATTCAGGATAAGATTCCAGTCTTGCGAATCATTAAAACTTCGGTAGTTCATCTACCCGCGCATATGGAAGAGTTTTTATTCGCTGCAGACGATAATAGCTATTTAAATCGCCAATTCCGATATCAAAAAGTTTATCTAAGCGAATAAGACCTTTATCATCGAGACAGTCTTCTGGAAACATTATCTCTTGTACCTCACCAACAATTAATTTCGTTTGATTGGATTTAATTATCAACTCTTCTTGAAATTTCACCCCGATTTTAAACCGACTTTCAGCCACGTAAGGAGCGGGAAAATCATTTTTATACTCTTCCTTTAAGCCACACTTCTCAAATTCTGAAATTCCATATTGAAATTTTGCAGAGGTATAGTGCGCCTGAGTTATAAAGGACTCGTGAATATGATTCACCGTATAATATCCTGTTTCAATAATGTTTTCATAGGTATTTCTTGGAATTGTAAGAGAAGGCCTTAAAACAAATCCTATTAAAGCAGGATCACTTCCTAAATGAACAAATGAGCTAAAAATTGACACATTGGAACCATGCTTGGATGAGTGCGTCCCAATGAGGTTGGCAGATTTTATTCCTGTAATTCCGTTAAGAAGTTTTAGACGTTTTACTTCATGAAGATTTCTAATATCTAAGTTGTTCAAATACATAACCTTAGTTATTTCTAGCAATTTTTAATTCTTCTATTTGCGCCTCAATTTTCGACGCTTCCCTTAGCTTTTCACATGCTTCTGAACGATTCACGTCACAAAGAGTACTCGCCTCCTTAATTAATATTTCATAACGATCTATTAATCTTTCAATCTGTCCTTTTACCTTTAACAAGATCATCTTAATCACATTTTGATGTACTCTAAAAATTCCTTTCTATTACTATTTTCCTGAAAAACACCTCCGTAAAAAGAAGTTACAGTTGCTGAATTCACATCCTGTACCCCTCTCGAGGAAACACACAAGTGCTCGGCATCAATTATAACAGCAACATCTTCCGTTCCAAGGATTCCTTGTAATTCCTTAGCAATTTGATTTGTCAAGCGTTCCTGAACTTGAGGCCGTTTCGAGAAATATTGAACTACCCTGTTTAATTTTGAAAGCCCAATTACCTTGCCGCTTGAAATGTATGCGATGTGTGCTTTCCCAATAATTGGAACAAAATGGTGCTCACAGTTAGAAAAAAAGGTTATATTTTTTTCGACAAGCATTTCATTGTACGCATATTTGTTTTCAAACAACGCTATAGAAGGCTTGTTTTCTGGGTTCAAACCGGAAAATATCTCTTCCACATACATTTTTGCAACGCGCTGAGGTGTCCCTTTCAATGAATCATCTGATAGATCAAGACCTAACAAGTTCATTATCTGTTCAAAATGCTCAGCAATTGCCACTTTCTTCTCCTGGTCTGATAATACAAAAGCGTCCTCTCGCATCGGCGTTTCAAGTGAGGTCATGAAATGATTTTCACCAATTTCGTCATATAAAAACTCTTCTGTTCTAACCTTAGGCTGGATATTCAACAATGTTTCTTTCTGTTTCATATAATTTTATTTTTATTTCATATTGGTCATTAATCTGTAGCCGCAATTTTTCATAAATCACTTTCGCAATGTTTTCGGCCGTTGGATTTAAGTTTTTAAAATCGTCTACATCTAAGTTTAGATTGCGATGATCATATTTGTCCAATACATTCTCTTTAATTAATTGCTTTAAAATCTTTGCATCCATTACGAAGCCAGTTTCGATATCTATTTCACCAATTATTTTAACTTCAAGTTCATAGTTGTGGCCGTGATAGTTTTCGTTATTACATTTCCCAAAAACATCTTTGTTCATCTCTTTACTCCACAAATTATTGTGCAAGCGATGAGCTGCGTTAAAGTGCTCTTTTCTTATGATTGCTGTTTTGTGTGACATACTTCTTTACCGTGCTAAAATTAAAATGTTTAATCTTTTTATATAATTGTTAAACAATATTACGTATTATTGTTTAACAATTTACTATTTTTGTTAAACAATTTTGTTAAACAATTATAAATGACTGCTTTTAACGTATAGCTCTCATTCTATTTATTGAAAACTAATTTGTGCTTTAAAAAAAAAGAATATGGGGATATACTTAATAATTGGTGGTTCGTCTGGAGTTGGCTTAGCCACTTGCTCAGCATTACTTCAAGAAGGACATAGTGTTATTGCGTCATATAATGAACATCCGATTGAAATCACGCATCCAAAACTTGTTACTTTTTATTGGAACGCGATAGATGACAGCTTGAACAAAGAAATCATTCCTGAAATGCTTGACGGCTTTATCTATTGCCCAGGTCTCATTAATCTTAAACCATTTCACAGAATGAAACTAGAGGATTTTATGGAAGACTTAAGAGTTCAATTTCTAGGGGCAGTTCAAATAACTCAGGATGTATTATTGAACCTAAAAGCAAGTAAAGCTGCCTCGGTAGTTTTTATATCAACTATAGCTGTTCAAAGAGGCTTTCCATTTCACAGTCTCGTTGGAGCGTCAAAAGGAGCTCTTGAAGGTTTAATGAGAAGTTTAGCTGCGGAATATGCTCCTTCCATTCGGTTTAATTGTATTGCACCATCAATTTTAGATACCCCTTTGAGTTCAAAGATTCTGAGTACTGAAAACAAGATAAAGGATTTAGCGGAAAAACATCCACTTAAACGAATCGGCACTTCGACTGACATCGCCAATGCTGCCACATTTTTACTCACAGAAAAATCTTCATGGATCACAGGAGAGGTAATACACATCGACGGAGGAAAATCAAAACTATTTTAACATGAAATTATTTAGACGGAAAACAAAAAAAGAAAAACTAGCCATACAATACCGCAAGAAATTGGAAGAAGCTAGAGCAATGTCTACAGTAAATAGATCGAAGGCAGATCAGTTGACTTATGAGGCAGAACAAATATTAAAACAAATGGAGGATAGTATTTAAGAAAGAATCATATAATTACTAAATATGTTTTCAACAGATTTTTCTATTTAGAAAAATTATAAATCTTTAACATGAAATCATTTTTCTCCCTAATTTTATTAATCACACTAAATGTTCAAGTTTCGGCTCAGGACTGGAGCACCGATAAATATCAGTATGACGAATTGTATCCTGGATACGTCATTAAGGCAGATGGTGAGAAAATTGCTGGGTTCATTAAGTACCGTAATAGAATGTCGATGCAAGACGAAATCGTTTTTTTCATGGACAAAAACAATTCGAAAACCAAAGAAACTTATAGGCCAGAAGAATTATTAGAGTACGAAGTTGCAGAAAAGCATTACGACTGTATTAATTATTCTGGCAGTGCATTGAACAATGACACAAAAGCGGTTTTATTGGTGAAAAAAGGGTGTATTTCTTAATATGCTTGGTACCAACGCTCGGATCAATATAATAAACTAGTTAAGGGTGACGGCGAATCGGACGAGGATTTTGCTGAGCGTAAATACCCTATTACAACGGTTTATCACCAGGAAGGTCAAATTCCAATAGATTTAGAATATTTTAAAGATGATTACGCTAAAAAAATGTCGCAATACCTTTCAAACAATAAGGAGTTGTCTTCTCGTGTAAAAAAAGAAAAAGCAGAATTTAGCGCATTCAAAGCAAAAGCACTTATAGCAGAGTATAATAAGGATTGTAAATAAAAATTTAAATATTTATTCAAACAGCCATCTAAATTAGATGGCTGTTTTTTTTTGCTCAAATCAAAAAATCTACTTGCGAAATTCGCAACAAAGCATAAACTTCTTGCGCATATTGATTGTTGTACGTCAACGGTACAAGGTACTTTTACCTCATAACTAAAACAAAAAATTATGTCAATTTCAAAGATATCAATCATGTGCATCTCTATTTCATTCTTTTTCACAACGTCATGCGGAAGTCTAAATAATGGTAAATTAAAGTATCAGAAAACAAACACATCATCATCCAAAGAACGCATAAAAGTCATTGATGAGAAAATAGCTCTTGGCAATAACACAAATGAAGAACTATATGCTTGTCAAAACAAAAATTACACAAGTAATAATATTGAACAGTTAATACCTCATCAAAACCTGCTCATCAACCTAAACCAGGACGACACCCTAAAAGTTAGTAAATGCGACATCATTTTAATGAAAGACGGAACGGAAATAGCAGCAAAAGTGATCGAAATAGGACGTGATGCAATCAAATATAAACGCTGCGATAATCTAGATGGCCCCTTATACATAAAAGACCCAAGCGATGCCTCTACAATAACTTATTCAAATGGAACAACCGAAATAGTAAAATCACAGGTGCCAAAGAACACAGTTATTGCCGAAAAAACACCTAGAAAACCTAAAACGGCTATTGGTGGATTTGTTCTTGGTATAATTGGACTAAGCCTTGGTGTCGCTTTTACTATTATATCCGGAGGATTACTTTTTATGATAGCTGCTTCGTTGGGATTCTTAGCAATCTTTTTTGCTATCACTTCTGAAGTGATGCTCAAAAAGAATCTCGATTCTAAACTTGGTCGCATTTTAGGTGTTGTCTCACTAATTCTTGGAGGTCTTTCTATGGTTTCATTGTCTGTATTATTCTTAACCCTAATTATTTTTTAACCGATTCTATTCTGTTAACAGATTTTAACCTGAACACAATTTATTGGCTATACCGAGCTGATAAATTGTGTATCTTCAAAACGATTATTTATAACATATTAAGGAATGGGATTCTATCAGTTTAAACAACAGCAAACATTCAACCAGCCAATAGAGAAATTATGGGAATTCATTTCAAATCCTAAAAATCTTAAGGAGATAACTCCCGATTATATGGGGTTTGATATTACGTCAGAAGGCATTTCGGATGAAATGTATAAAGGAATGATTATCAGCTATAAAGTTTCACCGGTATTGGGAATAAAGACGACATGGGTAACTGAAATAACTCAAGTCGAACAAGGTAAGTACTTTGTTGATGAACAGCGAATAGGACCTTATAAATTATGGCATCACCAGCATTTTTTAGAAGCAACTGAAAATGGAACTTTGATGTCGGATATTATTAGCTATCAACCACCGTTTGGCATTCTTGGAAATATGGCAAATTCCATAATGATTAAAAAGAAATTAGAAGAGATTTTTAACTACCGTCAAAAAAAATTGAACGAATTATTCGGTAATTAGCCACATTTTAAAATCTTAAAATAAGTTTCAAATTAAATCTTCTTTGGGTGAGGTAATTGGGAATAGAATAATATTTTCCTTCAACGTCTTGGATCCATTGTTTGGAAAGGACATTGTTTACACCTAACAAATTGAATACTTCAAATGATATGATGGCCTCTGTAAATGAGCGAGTGAAAAAATTTTCCTTTCCTTTTCCTTGATTATTTCTTCGTTTGTATAAAAAATCATAGGATGTTCCTAGATCAACTCTAAAGTAGGATTTTTGACGCAAGGTGTCTTTATAACGATTTTCGTCAGGCGGTCCATAGGGTAAACGCGAACCAAATTGCAATCCCACTTGTACACTTAAGCTTTCAACGTTTGGCATTCTGTCTTGAATTAACGCACCCAATGTAAACATTTGATCTGTTGGTCGAGGAATATAACCAGGATTCACACGAACACTGTCAACAACCGTTTGATTTTCCAATGTACTATTGATAACAACTCCATCTGAATTGAAATAATTATAGTAGTAATCATCCAAAATATCCTCCTTCGTTGAGAGGAAACCAATTTTAAAGAACGATTCAATCCCTTCTACAAATTCTCCATGTACATTTAAATCCAAACCAACGGCATATGCCTTTGCGTTATTATCTGCATAATAACGTGTACGAACATTTTCTACCTCGTATGGATTAACATCCCACATGTATTTGTAAAATGCTTCAGCTGTAAATTTAAACGGCGCTTCTCTATTCCACATTCTAAAATAGACATCCGTTCCTACTACAGTATGAAATGATTTTTGTGCTTTCACGTTCAAATTCAAATCCCCTTCAAACGTTCTAAACTCTCTGTAAAACGGTGGTTGATAATACATACCCGCTGCCAAATGAATATTCATGTCTCGACGTACAATTCTATCATCCTTAACCATATATGCACGTGGGTAATATTTTACAGAAGCCCTAGGTGTGATGTAAAACTCGTTATTCGCAGTTGTATAACCTGTCCTAAATCCTGCACTCAATGCCCATTTTGAAGGAGATTCAACTATGGTATCTGAAAAAGTGCGAATAACCTTAGTCTTCTCCTTCGTCTCCTTATTTTTAATTTTTTCTTTTCTTGTAAGGGTAACAGGCAAATTACGTTTATTGTTCGACCATAATGAATTGAATTGCATAAACCCAGTATAACGCTGAGCTTGCAAATTCAAATTACTTTTAATTGTTTCAAACAATATAATTTGACCGTTATTTGCTTGAGGGATAGAATACCCTGCAGAATCAATCAATTTCCACTCACTCAATTTATCTGTAAAATCGTCCATTTGGAAATTTACCCCCCACTTTAATCCGTGATTCTGAAAACGGGTGCGATTATCGTCTTTGTATCCTTTAAAAAAGGTGTGATCTCCATTGTGATAAAGATTGATGATTGTGGCATGCAATCTATTTCTTGCGTGATTTAAAAATCCACCAATACCGAGCACCGCAATTGAGTCGCCAAACTCCTCTTTCGACGGGTCTGTTTCAAGCTCATTGATGTAATATTCACCCAAAATGTCAAATGATTCCGATTCAACCGAGTTAAAAACTGTGGCGTACAAATCCAAATTGGTCTTTTTATTCACTTTCCATTTCAAAGAAGTTCCACCCGTCATAGTTGTGAACTTAGTGTTTTCTTGGCCTTCGTAATATACCCTAAATGAATATGCTTCATTCGCTGTTCCGAAATCTGTCTCTTGTGATTGCGGCGTAAAACGATAATTATTCGATGAAAAATGTCCCAATACCGACCAAGTAACGTTTTCAGTAATTGCAAAATTTGTCACTAATTGAGCATCCCAATAAACTGGATTGTATGCCCCTTTTGTAGGCAGAGAGTTTAAAAAATATCCATTGGATTGATATCGTGCTCCCACCAAATAATTAAATCTTGCGCCGACAGCCTGTTCCACATGTGCTTCTGCATTTAATAGTGAAGCAAGAACTGAACCGTGCAGCTTTTTGTCAGAAGGGGTTTTATACTTAATATCTAAGACGGAACTTAACTTATCTCCATATTCGGAATCAAATCCTCCAGCAGAAAATTGAATCGACTCAACCAAAGCTGTATTGATAAAACTCATTCCTTCTTGCTGTCCAGAACGCGTCAAAAATGGTCGATTAATCAAAAATCCATTGACATAAACTAGATTCTCGTCGTAATTTCCTCCGCGAACATTATAGTTGGATGTTAACTCATTGTTCGAAGTCGCCGCTGTGGTAAAGAGCAAATACCTTGGAATACTTCCCATTGGAAGATTTTGTACATCTGAAACAGGTAATTGAGGCAATTCGAAGGGACTTTTTTGATCAGTATGCACTTGAATAGTTATCTCTTGCTGAAAATCAAATTTCACATTTTTAGCTCGAGTAATCGTTTCTTTTAAAATAAACCTTTCGGATTCAATGATATCGTTGGTAACACGGTATTCTACGTCAACAGTATCTAATTTAGGAAACGTAAGATCATACACTCCATTCTCATCTGTGTAAACAATTGGTACGAGTGCCGTTTTTGAAATTACCTTGACATTTTCGATTGGAGTTCCTTTTCTATCGACACATTTTCCTGACAACATAACTTCTTGTGCGAAGCTAATTGTGATTGAAGAAAAGGTAAATAAAAAGAAAAGTAGTCTAAACATTGTTCAAAATTAGCTTTAGAAACGCAATAATTGAAGGTTTATTTTATGATTTTTCGTTTTCAATAAGAACAATGAAATCATTTTCGTATGGGTCTATTGCGTCATACATCTCCATCAAAAGCACAGAATACATTCCATCAGGACAAAACGAGAAGAAATTACTTGTTCGTTCTTGTAAGCTTCCATTCGGGAATAATCGCTCCTTGATCTGCTCAATGTGCTTCATGGCTCCATCGTGTTTTCCTTTCGAACGTTTTACTAATTTATCCTTAATCGATTCAATTTGCTTTTCTAATCGAACTACTTCTGCAGCGGCAAATTTGTCCATAGCTGGATCGACTTGCGTTATTTGTTCCACAACCAACTCACCCAACTGATTCAATGCATTATCTAATGTATCAAAATTCAATTCGTCACCAGCATTTGCTTCGACATAATTGCGTTTCAATACATCTGTAGATTCAAAAACATCCGAAAGTTTCGATACTGTATTTTCGATTTTCTTATTCGTATTACTGTCGATAATCATCATTGAGTTTCGAACTACTATCAACGGATAAATGACACCTGCAAAATCAAAAACCCTTTTCAATTGCATCCAATAAGCAATTTCTCCGCCTCCTCCGATGTAAGCTAAATTCGGGAGAATTGTTTCTTGATACAACGGACGCAATACCACATTAGGAGAAAAACATTCTGGATTTGAATCCAACAAGTTCAGTAAGGTATCCTTCTTAAAATGACCCTTTCCATCAATAAAATAGTCATCTCCTTTTTGTTCAATCCTACTTCTCAATCCTTTTTCGATATAGAATAAATTGATTTCTCTGGCATGTATTTGAACCTTCCCTCCTACTTTTTCAAGTTCACCATTTGTTTCAAGCACTGCTTTCTCAGAAAATGAAGTCTCCAATTCCTTTTTCATGATTGGTGCAAAAACACTTTTCAAAACGGCATCATCTCCATCAACAATTATCAAATTAAAATCATGAAATAAAGAATGAACCAAGTTGCGCATTGCTTCGGTTAAATTCGTGCCGTTGTAGGTATTAATTAAACTATGAATTTCACTTTCTGGATTATTAGCATACAATTCTGAAATACGACTTTTCACAATTTCCAATCCATCCAGATCAAAACGACCAACAGGACCTTCTTGCGATGATTCCCAAATTAACTCATCCGAAAAAATATTCGCTTTTTGAATCTCTTGAAAATCATGATCTTCTGTTGCCATCCAATAAACGGGAATAAATTTCTTGTCTGGATATTGAATATTCAATTCTTCAGCCTGCTTGATTGTTTGAAGAATTTTAATGACAAAAAATAATGGACCTGTAAACAACGAAAGTTGATGTCCCGTGGTGACTGTGAACGTATTTTCACTTGAAAGTGACTCAATTAAAGATATAGCATTTTCATTTGCTGAAACTCTAGAATATTGATTCTTGAGAGACGCTACAAGAATTTGTCGTTTTTCAATTGTAAACTCCTTTGATTTACCTTTTATTTGTTCGGAAAAGGCATTCGAAGAAAAAGGCCGTTGAATAAATTTTGAAAAGTGGGCTTGATTATACACCATCTTTACATGTTGTTCGCCAAATAAATTCAGGTCTTTTCTATGAAATTTGAATTGTTGCATGGTACAAAGTTAATTAAGCTATTCAAAAATGGGATAACTAATCTTCAGAATGTATCTTTGTAAAAAATAACAGATATGGAAGCAATTATAAAGACCAACAAGGGAGAAATGAAAGTAAGTTTTTACGATGTGGACGCGCCAAAAACCGTAGCAAACTTCGTGAAACTGGCAAAGGACGGATATTATGACGGATTAAAATGGCACCGTGTGCTACCTGATTTCGTTATTCAAGGCGGATGCCCTAACTCTAAAGATGGAGCAAGCGGAATGGCAGGAACTGGCGGTCCAGGTTATCAAATTGACTGTGAATTAACAGGAGGTAATCAATACCATGACAGAGGAGTTCTTTCAATGGCGCACGCTGGTAGAAACACAGGCGGTTCTCAATTTTTTGTTTGTCACTCAAGAAATAATACAGCTCACTTGGATGGAAACCATACGTGTTTCGGAAAAGTGATTGAAGGTCTTGATGTGATTGATTTAATCAAAGAGGGAGATAGCATAGACTCTATTACAGTTATCGACTAATTAATAAATGCAAAAGAAAGCAGCAGTTATTGGAGCGGGTGTCGCAGGTCTTGCTTCGGCAATTCGATTAGCAAACAAGGGCATTGAAACACATGTTTTTGAAGCAAATTCATTTCCTGGCGGAAAGATTAACAGCAGAACCATTAATGGATATCGCTTTGATCAAGGACCTTCGCTTTTAACCTGTCCCGAATACATTGAAGATCTTTACCACTTATGTGGTAAGGATTTTTCAACATTTGAAATGGCTAAACTGGACCTTTCTTTTAAATATTTCTTCAATGATGGAACGGAAATGGAACTCGGAAGCGATCGTTCTAAAGTCGTTGCAGAAATTGCAGAAAAACTCGGGGAAAATCCAAATGTCGTAAAAAAATATTTGGCCAAAGCAGAGAAAAATTACCACCTAATATCTCCCCTTTTCATTGAAAAATCATTGCACCGATGGCATGGTTTGTTGGGGAAACAATTAATTAAAGCACTAATTAATTTGCCTAGCTATAAATTGTTCAGTACAATGAATAGTGAGAATAAACGTGTGTTCAAAAACGATCGGACAGTGCAAGTTTTCAATCGTTTCTCTGTATACAATGGTAGCAGTCCTTATAAAGCTCCTGCCATGTTAAATATGATTTCACACCTCGAAATAAACACACCACCTCATCTTCCTAAAAACGGAATGATTCAAATAACCGACTCTTTGGTTGAATTAGCAAAAAGTCAAGGTGTGCATTTTCACTTTAACGAAAAAGTTGAGAAAATCATTGTTGAGAATAAAGAGGTAAAAGGAATAAAAACCTCCGAACAAACATTTGAGTTTGACTATGTAGTTTCCAACATGGATGTTTCATTCACTTATCAACGATTGTTGAACGACCAATATCAACCAACAAAAATTTTGAATCAGGAGAAATCCAGTTCAGTGATTCTTTTTCATTGGGGAATAAACAAATCCTTTGACCAGCTTAACGTTCATAATATGATTTTTTCAGACGATGATCCTGGAGAGTTCACCGATGTGTTTGATAATAAAAAAGTTTCAAATGATCCGTCGTTTTATATTTATATATCTTCCAAAATAGTACCAGGTGACGCCCCAAAGGGTTGTGAAAATTGGTTCGTTTTGGTTAATGCGCCAATTGAAAACGGTCAAGATTGGGACAAAGAAGTTGCTGATAAGAGGAGTTACTTAATCGCTAAAATTTCCAAATTATTGGGTGAAGATATTGCACCATTAATCGCTGCTGAAGAAAAAGTAGACCCACGTGACATTGAAAGTCGTTATTCAGGAAAACAAGGGTCAATTTATGGAAACGCATCAAATAATCGCTTTGCAGCATTTTACAGACACCCCAATTATAGCAAACGAATTAAAGGACTTTATTTCGCTGGTGTATCTGTTCATCCAGGAGGGGGAATTCCCTTGGCATTGAACAGTGCAAAAATTGCTTGTGAATGCTTGTTTAAAGACTTCAAGATATTAGGATATTAAGATTTTAAGACTTGTTCAATTGAGCTGTTAAAAATCTTTCTTGAATTCGTAATATCCGAATATCAAATCTTTGAACTTTTGAACTTCTTAAACTTTCCTACCTGTCGGCAGACAGGGAACTGTTTAAACTTTGAACTAATCATACAACTTATCAACAATCCCACTTTTCGCTTTCATTAATTCCAACAAAAAATTAACTTTGTTACATGAGTGAATTCGTAGTTTCAGCGAGAAAATATAGACCCCAGACTTTTGATACTGTTGTTGGTCAAAAGTCAATTACGTCTACTTTGCGAAACGCGATAAAAAATGACCATTTAGCACAAGCTTTTTTATTCTGTGGTTCTCGTGGAGTTGGAAAAACATCTACGGCTCGAATCTTAGCAAAAACAATTAACTGCTTTAACAGAACTGAAAACATTGAGGCATGTGACAAATGTGAATCGTGTGAATCGTTTAATTCTGGTGCATCATTAAATGTTTATGAATTGGATGGTGCATCGAACAACTCAGTAGAAGAAATTAGAAGTTTAATTGATAAAGTACGAGTCGCTCCGCAATTGGGAACGCACAAAGTCTATATCATTGATGAGGTTCACATGTTGTCTTCATCGGCGTTTAATGCGTTCTTAAAGACCTTGGAAGAGCCACCAAAACACGCTATTTTCATTCTTGCAACAACAGAAAAACACAAAATTATTCCAACCATTTTATCACGTTGTCAAATATTTGATTTTAACCGAATCAAAGTGAAAGACATTGCTGATCACTTGGCGTACATAGCAGAAAAAGAAGGAATCACTGCGGAACCAGACGCTTTGCATATTATTGCCCAAAAAGCAGATGGAGCATTAAGAGATTCACTGTCTATTTTTGACCAAATTGTCACCTTTTCGGGTAACACTGTAACATATCAAAATGTAATCGACAATCTTAATATTTTGGATTACGATTACTATTTCCAAATTGTTGACAATACACTTAAGGAAGACATTCCAAATGTTCTTTTGTTGTTAAATGATATCGTTGAAAAAGGATTTGACATGCACAACTGTATTGTTGGATTAGCAGATCATTTTAGAAACCTTCTGGTTTGCAAAGATGTTCGAACTGCTAAATTGCTAGAAGTCGGGGAATCCATTCAAGAAAAATACATTGAACAAGCAAAACGCGTTGAAGGTAACCACATCCTTCGTGCACTCGGTGTCTTAAGTCGTACCGATGTCGAGTACAAAGCCGCAAAAAATCAGCGACTGCTGGTCGAAATGGCTCTAATGCAATTGTGTTCCATCCATCAGGAGCTCGAAAAAAAAAATCCCTAACGGATCTAGTTAAAATAATTCCCTTCCCGAATCAGAATTTAAGAGACAAGGTGACGACCAAAGTGGTCAACAAACCTGAGGTCAAACCACCTTCTTTGCAACCGGTCGAAAAAGTTGCACCACGCGTGATGACCGCGCCTTCAGGAAAATTGAATTCTTCTTCCCTTTCTATCAAGCAAATGATGGAGAAAAAAGAGGAAGAAAACAATGCTGAAGGAGTTGATTTAAGCAATATGCCACGCGAATCGTTTTCAATGGACGACCTAAAGATGTTATGGAGACGATTTGCTTTTCAAATGAAAGATGAAGGAAGAGATACTTTTTACAATGCATTGATTAAGCGCGATCCAAAAGCGACATCGGAAACTTCATACGACCTAGAAGTCGATAATCAAGTGCAAGTCGATTACATTCGTCCGTACTTATCTGATCTGCTCGGCTTCCTGCGCAAAGAATTGAAAAACTATGATCTGAATGTAGATTTAAAAATGACATCTACACCTGATACAGAAATAAAATTTCAAACAGGAAAAGATAAGTTTGCTTCATTAGCGCGAAAAAATCCATATTTACACACGCTGAAAACGACGTTTAATTTGGATATTGAGTATTAGAATTTCATCTGCTTTCCTTCTATCTTAAACAAATAATTGGTAACTTAAACCAATTAATATTTTTCACACTCAATAAAAAATATGTCACCAAAAACGAGTACTCTATTAGAAATGTGGATAGAGTCCAGAAGTAGATTTTCAAATCAACTCAAAGATTTAACTGAGGCAGATTTATCTAAGAAATTATTACCATCGCCAAATTCAATAGGCTTTTTAATTAGACATATTGGAGATGTAGAACTACTTTTTGCGAAAAATGTTTTTGGCGATAAAACCATTAAAGTAATTGCCAAAACAGTGATTGATAAAACAGACACTGGTGAATGGACAAACTTACCTGAATTAATAGCATATTGTGAACATTCATTTGAAGCATTAAGCACTATTGTTTCGCAGCAAAATGATGAAGATTGGGAAACCAAAATCACAACCAATGAATTTGGAACTAAAACGAAGGCCGAGGCTTTTGGTCGAATTGTCTCTCATACCGCTTATCACGCGGGGCAGATAGCAATTATTAAAAAACATGGGGATAATTAGAATAAAAATTCACCGTATTTATTCAGCTCACATGACTTAGCTCATATTTTTCAAATTCTGTTTCAATTACTTTTATGTAAAGAATAGAATCATGAAGACGGAAAAAATATTAATTGCGAATTTAAAATGTAGCGGCTGTGAAAACACCATCAAGAATAAGCTTTCAGAAATTGAAGGCGTGGAGAATGTAAGCGTAAATCATTAAGAAGACAGTGTTACAATTATTTCTAACGAAAAAGTTGAACGAAAGACTTTGACCGACAAATTGCATTCGCTCGGTTACCCAGAAGCGACAGAAGAAAACGGATTATTGTTACAACTAAAAAGTTACGCCAGTTGCATGATTGGTCGAATCAATAATTAAATTCTTGTTAAATTATTTTACATCCTTAATTTACAATTACCTTTGCGCCATGAAATTTCTATACTTCGCTGCTTTCTTGTTTTTGGCATTTCGCTGTGCGGAAAAAGATGAAGTTACTGTCGAAAAATTCAAAATTCGAGATGAAATAGAACTTGGAGAACAACTTTTTTTCGATCCAATTCTCTCCGCTGACAATTCCCTTGCTTGCGCTAGCTGTCATAAACCACAATTTGCTTTTGCCGATAATAAGGCGTTTTCATTGGGAGTAAACGATAGTCTAGGCACTAGAAATACTCCTTCTGTAATGAACATGCTTAGTAGATCTTTTTTCTTTCATGATGGTAGAGCGGCGTCCTTGGAAGAACAGGCAATAGGTCCAGTCGAAAATCCGTTGGAAATGAATATGTCATTTGATGAGGCGGTAAAACGGATAAAGGCAAATCCAGAATATGTTCGTGTGTTTAAAAAGATATACAAGGAAGAGCCAAACAGAAAAAACATCACACAAGCGCTTGCGGAATTTCAGCGTAGTCTTGAAAGTGATGGTAGCGCACCTCACGATTTATTTGTAAATGGTGAAGATTTGAACGCGATGACAGCTTCTCAACAGAGAGGTCGTAAGCTGTTTCTAGCAGATGAATCTAAATGCTTTGATTGTCACTTCGGTCCTGATTTTACGGGTGATGAATTCAGAAATATTGGATTGTATGATGGTGTGAAATTAGTCGACAAAGGAAGATTTGATTTTACGAAGGACCCAAAAGATATTGGCAAATTTAAAGTTCCTGGATTGAGAAATGTTGCGTTAACAGCACCTTACATGCACAACGGAATGTTTAAGACGTTAGAAGAGGTGATTGATTATTACAGTAATCCATATGATTTCGTGAAAAATCCAATTAACATGGACACGTTGATGCTAAAACCACTAAATTTTACGAAAGAAGAAAAAACGGATTTGGTTAATTTCCTTCATTCATTAACGGACGCCGAAATTCCTTATGTGAATAGAAAGATTACACACAAATAAGTTTGTCTTAAAATCTCATTCTCAGCTGAACTGTAATATCGGATTTTGTATTACCACTGATTTCTTCGGCTCCTGAACCCAGTGATTTTCGATTAGCGTATATGTTTACACCGTAACGTACCCATAAGTCAAACTTTCGTAAGAAAGTATACCGAACCATTGCATAAGCGCGACTTCCTTTGTAATAATAAGATGGAACTGAGAAAACGTACAACGCATTGTTTTCATAGGTGTAAATTCGAGTGTCATAACTGTCTGTATCGAATAAAGCATAACGCAAGGTCACATCTAGTGGAAAAGATTTCGGCTTAAACAATATATCTTGCGTTAAAATAATTCCGTCTTCAGGACTATTGCTAGGTCGATTAATTGTCACATATTCAATTCTCGATTTCAGCTGAACACTTTCCGTAACTTTATAACTAAAATTAATTCGATAATTGCGCTGCACTGCATCTTCAATTCCCGTAATCGTTCCGTCTGTATCACGACTGTTTTTTTGGCGACGTTGTTCTCTAAATCGTGCATAAACTTCCAACCCACGACTTGGTTTGTAGGAAGGCTGAATCATAAACTCATGACCATTTGAAGGTGCATCAACTTGATATTTCATCCAAGGAAATTTGAATAAATCCACATAGGTATTAACGGAAAATGAGCGTGTGATGTTTAATTTCAATCCTGCGTAAAGTCCACTTTCATTTTGTGTGTTACTTCCTTCCGAGAATCCTGCATTATAAAATGTCTGATAATTACGACCATAATTTCTATAAACCACACTCATTGAAGCGCGCTGGTCAAGTGAAAATAATACTCCGTGTACATTTGCAAATCCTCCTGAATAGGTAGAAGTTGCTACTTCACCAAAAAAGTTGAAGTTTCGAATTACCCAGCTATAATCTGCACTAATTCCAACTGTTCCTTTACCTCTAAAATCGAATTGATTGTATGGTAAAATATCTTTTGCGTAAGTTTTGTTATAACCTTGGTAAACTCCCGCTATTCCAACTTGGAAGGAACGTCGCCTGTAACGCAAATTTCCTCCTGTTATTATTTCTTGCAATTGATTTTTCTTCGCTACTTCAGAATTCGTTCGGTGAAGTCCTGTTAAATTAATGCTAGATACAAACTCTTGTTCTTCTACTAGCGAATCTGCAATAATGGAAGCGTCAACACCTTTATAAGAGCCGAACATTGTAAATTCAAAATTCTTGTAGCCAAATTCAACCGCTGCTCCACGTAAAAATCGAGTTTCATCCACTGAAGTATATGGTTTCAATGAATTTGCCGACTTCTTTACATTCGTGACATCTGCAGTTTTTCCAAAAGCGTATCCCGACCATAAATTTAAACCTTGTCCAATTTGAACTTGATAATCTCCTAAAGCAATTGCACGGACATATTTTCCTCCTTTATAAAACGCATGAGCTGAATAAAAATCAAAACCGTACTTCTGATTTCCCTTAAAAAATTGCTCTCCGGGATCTTTTTCAGCCGTTAATCCAATACTTAAATTTGTTCTATAACTGAAACGTAAACGTGTATAATAGCGATCTTTGTTACCATAGTAATATGAATTACTATTCTGTAAAATAGAATCAGGAACATCTGCATATCCTTTTTTTGTTTCCCCATTTGTTTGGTACCTTAAAAACATTTCAAACTTTCCTTGCTTAAACGCTTCTTTTAGTGAAACATGCAGTTGATCTAATTTATCATCTACGCGAATAAAAGGTAAAACCAATTGAATCGTATTCATGTCCCAATACTTCAACGACTGAATTTCGTAGATAGATATAAACTTCCCAAACTGTTTAATGTGTAACATTAAATCACTAATCTGAACATCCGATAATAAGCCAATATCTTGCAACTCTTCAAAAGTTGCTGAATTCAAATTCAATGGATGATCGTACAAGTAATTCAACTGTTCCACAACATTAGTCAAATCAATGCTTTCAGATTCCAATTGTTCAGAGATAAACTCAATTCGCTGCTGAACGACATTGTTCTTCATATCTTCATCCTGACTGAATACAAACTCTCCAATCAACATAAAGAAAGTCAATAAACCGATATGTTTGAATTGAATCACTCTTTTTCTTTGGCTTGGAAAACGATGGAAAAGTTAGGCGACCAGCCTAAAATTTGGTGGTACGAACTTCCTACTCCCAAATGAACTTGTTTGAAATGATATCCGAATCCAAATGAAAATTCAATTGGCGTAGTTTGCACTCCTCCTCGAATAAAGAAATTCTTTAAAGGCTCGTATTCCAAACCTGTTTTAAATCGAAAGGGATTATCAATGTCCTTTTCACCTTCTATGGCAATTAAAAATTTCTTGGAAAACAAGTATGAAGTTCCCAACCTTAACACTGTAGAAAATCGATCATCTTCAAAATCGGATAATTTAGCTCGTCCAACGTTGTAAGCGCTCACTCCTATTTTCCAGTTTTCCGTGACTTTCGCATAAATTCCAGCAGCTGCACTAATCGTGTGCTTTGAACCATAATTAGATGAAAGACTCAATCCTTTGTAGTTCAATTGAACTCCAGCAAAAAACTTTTCAGAAAGCTTCATACTGTATCCAACCCCCGCTTGATAAGACCTATAGTTTCGATAGCCGAACATATCTCCACCAAAAGAGATAACGCCGACTTTTAGCGGAATCGCGACAGCAAAACCCTGTGTTTGGAATTCTTTAAGTAAGAATCTATTTTCATATGAAAGGCCCGCTGAAAAAGTAGTAATAGCCCCTAAAGCTCCCGGATTGTTCTGATAAGCCCAAACATCGTCAAAAGTTGTTGAAGCATTACCCATTGACATGGAACGTGAACCAGCTGGAACAATTCCTTGAGCGTTGGAAAACCCAATTGTACAAAATACACTCAAAAAAAGTAAAATTTGCTTCATGAACGTTTTATTAATCGTTTGCTTTTGGAAATAATTCTATCGTTAAAGTATTCCTTTTCTTCAGCGAAGAACCATGATTTACCGCTGTTTTCTGTTATCGCAAAAATGATGACTCTACGAACATCATTCATATCTTCGTAATATTCATACTTTTCGAACTCATATTTCACATGAATCTTAGCTCCATCCGATTCTATTTCTTGAATAATGCCATCTTGAAAAAACGGACGTTCTTCTTCATTTGACACATCAAAATGCGCTTGGAATAAACTATCACCTTGTGCTTTGTAATGAGCAACGATATTTGGGTGTGTGAATCCTACATATGACATTACAGTACCATTATTTCTAGAATTAATGTACGAAACCATTGCCTGATGTAAAGAAGCTTCCTGATCAGCATTTAACGAACATGAAGCAAAAATAAGTAGCAAAATAATAGTCCAATTTTTCACTTTATGAAAATAGCCAAAAAAAGTAGGACGAAAAAAGATTGTGGAAAAGTTCTTTTGTTAAATAAAAATGAACTTACTGCTGAGACTGGTGAACTCAACTTCATTCGATTGAACAAACCCTTCTAATACAAAGTTCAACATGTCTTGAATTCTTAATATTTCTGGATATTGTTCAGCCTTAATATGCCTTAACTGTGCTTTACTTCCTATGATTTGGACTTCATCAAAATTACGGTCATCAATAATACGATAATATACCTTATCGTTAGAAAGTTTTCTGTATTGCGGAAAGTCGGTACCTTTGTCTAACATTATACGAAATTACAAATGTTTGCAAACAAAATACACGAAGAAGCACACGCATTAATGCAGAGTGGTGATTTACAAGGCTCAATCGTTCTATACACAAAAGCAATGGAGGAACATCCAAAAGATTGCAACCTTATTTCAGATCGCGCTGTAGCTTACTTACATTTAAACGAAAAAGACAAGTGTTTTGCTGATTTTGATTTAGCCCTATCGCTACAACCGAATTATGGTTACCGCTATGCCTCTCGCGCATTCGCTAAAAATCATTTTGGAGACATCGACGGAGCCGTTGAAGATTATGAGAAAGCGGTTGCTATGGACCCAAATGATGCCGTCGCACAAAACAATTTGGGACTTTTACTTGAACAAAAAGGATATAAAAATGCTGCTGAAGAACGCTTCAAGCGAGCCGATAAATTATCAAAAGAAGAAGATCATTTACTAGAAATAATGGATGATTTGGATAATGAAACTGAAACTGAAGTAATCGAAATCAAAGAAGAAATTAATCCAAACGTTCAACGTCAAAAAAACATTTCTACTGGCGAAGAATTGAAGAAAGTATTCACATCAATAAGCCAGTTCAAGGAGTTTATGAATTTCATCAAGAACGGATTTAAAATAAAATGACAAAAAAAGAAAAAGCATCTTACATTATTGAGGAGTTAGAGAAAAACTATCCTGAAACGCCTGTTCCGCTGGACCATACAGATTCTTACACATTATTGATTGCCGTTTTACTATCCGCACAATGCACAGATAAACGTGTTAATTTAATTACTCCAACTCTTTTTGCCAGAGCGAATAATCCATTTGACATGATTAAACTAACGGTCGAAGAAATCCGTGAAATCATTCGACCATGCGGACTATCTCCAAGAAAATCGCAAGCCATATTTACACTTTCTCAAATGCTGATTGAAAAATATAACGGGGAAGTCCCCGAGGATTTTGAAAAGTTAGAAGAATTACCAGGAGTTGGACACAAAACTGCCTCAGTAGTGATGGCACAAGCATTTGGGGTGCCGGCGTTTCCAGTTGACACACACATCCACCGTTTACTGGTTCGTTGGGGAATGACAAGCGGGAAAAATGTCGTTGAAACTGAGAAAGATGCAAAAAAATATTTTCCCAAAGAATTATGGAACAAACTCCACTTGCAAATTATTTTTTACGGAAGAGAATTTTCACCTGCACGTTCTCCAAAATTTGAGGTTGATTACATCACTCGCACAATTGGAACTGCAAAGGCATTAAAAGAATTGGTTTAAGACAGGTTACCCTTAATAAATTAAACATATTGACTGATTTTAGTGAAATATTAATATCTTAGACTATTATTTTTGATACTTTAAAGGGGATGATAGATTACTTCCCCTTTTTTCTTACAAAAGAATTAGATGAAAACAAAACAAGAAATAGTGGAGAATTGGCTCCCAAGATATACAGGAGAAAAATTAGAAAACTTTGGAGAATACATTCTTCTTTGCAATTTTCATAATTACGTTAATCTATTCGCTGAACAGCATAATGTAGAAGTTATTGGAAAAGACAAGCCAATGCAATGTGCGACTGCAAAAGGTATAACAATCATTAACTTTGGAATGGGTAGTGCTTCGGCAGCTACATGCATGGACCTGCTCTCTTCAATTAAACCAAAGGCGGTATTATTCTTGGGGAAATGTGGTGGACTGAAAAAGAAAAATGAAGTGGGCGATTTAATTCTACCAATTGCTGCTATTCGAGGTGAAGGTACTAGTAATGATTACTTTCCACCAGAGGTTCCAGCACTACCAGCGTTTGCACTGCAAAAAGCAATTTCAACAACCATTCGTGACCATAATAGGGATTATTGGACAGGAACTTGTTACACTACAAACAGAAGAGTTTGGGAGCATGACGATGCGTTTAAAGAATACTTGACAAAAATTAGAGCAATGGCCATAGACATGGAAACTGCAACTATTTTTTCTGTTGGTTTTGCAAACGAAATCCCAACAGGAGCATTATTGCTTGTTTCTGACCAACCCATGGTTTCTGAAGGAGTAAAAACTAGTTCAAGTGATACTAACGTGACCGCAAATTATGTTACCGAACATTTAACAATTGGAATTAACTCACTTAAGCAATTAATCAACAAAGGTGATACGGTTAAACATCTTAGATTTGGTTAAACCTTGAAAAAGCGTGCCATTTATTTAATGGGATTAGTCACACTTTTGATTTTTCCTATCCCAACGTTAATTGTGCTTCCTTGGCTAAATGAAATTTCCATATTCGATATTTTTCAATTAGAAAATTTTACCGTTTTCAAAGTCGGAATTGGAATTCAACTTGGAGCAATCTATGCTTTTTTAGCACTACTTTTTATGCAGGCCCCCATATTTGATTCAATGCCCAACCGCGTTGAAAAAGTTGTGCAATCAATGAATTTGAATCTAATCGACTGCGTTTTTCTTTCTTTATGCGCTGGAATAGGTGAGGAAATTCTTTTTCGCTCTGGAGTTCAATACTATTTGGGGCCATTTATCACAGCAATTTTTTTCGTAGCAATTCATGGTTATTTAAATCCATTTAATTGGAAAAAATCATTATACGGATTTATAGTACTACCTTTTATCTTGCTGATAAGTTATGGATTTATAACCTTCGGATTATGGTTTGCCATTGCAGCTCATTTCGCTTATGACTTAGTTTTGTTTCTTGCAATAACTAAAGATGATAACTAGTGAACGATAATTTTCAAACGATTGGTTTGAAGCACTAGAAAACAGGTTGGGACCACAATTGAATGATCTATTTCGAGGACTTCAAAATAACGCAAACCACACATCGATTCGGGTACACTCAATAATGGTCCTGCACTTGATAAGTATAACTCACGTAACTTTCTCATGTTTCCAAATGAACTTGGAATTTCTTCTAAATAATTTCTATTGAGATAAATGAATTGCATTTGTTCACAATCGCCAATTGAACTTGGTAACATCTTGATTTCGTTAAACTTCAGCTGTAGAATTTCAAGCTTTTTCATCTTCCCTATATCATCTGGAAGATATTTTAGTTTGTTCTGATTCAATATCAATTGTTCCAAATTTTCTAATTCGACAATTGAGTTAGGTAATGTGTCAATATCATTATATTGAGCTGAAAGCAATTTTAGATTTTTCAAATTACCAATAGACTGTGGAAGAGCTTTTAATTGATTTTTACCAATATATAATTTTTCCAGGCTTTCTAACTCACAAATCCATTCTGGTAATTCAGTTAACTTGTTACCGTATAACTTTAAAACCTTTACAGTTACGTTCCCTTTTAATTCGTTTGGAACTTCATGAAGTCCCTGTTGAGATAAGTTAATAGAAATCTTATCCGAGCTGGGGTTTGAGCTTCGTAAACCTGCACATGAAGAGCAAAAGATCAGAATGTAGATTATTGGACGGAAAACCATTTATAAATTTAACATTAACCATCAAAATATAAGTTAATCTCTAAATATTATTGTATTTTTAAATCTTAATAAAACTTTGGTATACTTATTGAGTATACCGAAAAGATAATTAAACAAATTTAAACGTTATGAAAATAGTACAAATAGCACTTTTAGCAATTACATTAACAGCTGGAATAACAGCAAATGCTCAAGAAACAGAGAAGGCAGTTAAAAAAAATACAACTTCGGTAACAAGCTCGAATATTAAATCTCTTCCTTTTACTCCTGAACAAACTGCATTGAACAGAACGAATGAGTTAAAATCAAAAGTTAAATTGACCGAAGAACAAGAAATTTCAGTGAAGAACTTATTTCTAAAAATTGAAAATAGAAAAGCTTCCTTAGCGAGTCTTAGTTCTGAAGAAAAAGCAAAAGCAATGAAAGACCTTCAATCCGTTGAAGACAGAGAATTAAATTCAATTCTTTCTCCTTCTCAACAAAAATTAAATTCTGGTTCAAATTCTACTGTGAAGCCTGCTGCTAACATGTAAACACAGTTAGAGTGCAATAATTTCGTTAGCTTATTTCTATTAGTGAAGGTAAGTTAACATGTGGAAAATGCATTTATTTTTTGAAATGTTCAAAGACAATTGAACCAAATTGAAAAAATATCACGCGTCCAGGCAACTTTTCTGTTAAATTTGCATCTATAAGGAAAGAAATTAGTTGATTTCAACGAAATTAAGAATTACAAATTATACCAAATTATATGAATATTTTTAAAACACTTCTTGTCGGTTCTCTTTTGATTAACGGTCTTTTTGTTAACGCAAATAACCAATCAAGTGAGACCATTATCGAAATTGGAGATATTCAACAATCACAGATTACTCCAACTCAAAAAGGTATTAATAGAGCGGATCAATTAAAAATCGATGTCGATTTAACTTCCACCCAATACGAAAAAGTTAAAGAACTTTTTATTACTGTTGAATTAAAGCTTGATGCAGTTATTAACGGAAATGACATTCCTCAAGATCGTAAGCAAGAATTTATCGATGGAAATAAAAATGATGAGGCAGCAGTCTTAAAGACAATTTTAACTGCAGATCAATGGAATACTTATTCAAATTTATAATTTGATAAACTACTTTAAAAAGGGACTTAATTAAGTCCCTTTTTTTTATTTCAATAAATCCGAAAATACTTTTTTAAACTTATCAACCTTTGGACGCACAGTTGATTGACAATATGGATTGGTTGGATTGTTTTCCAAATAATTGTGGTGATAATCTTCAGCTGGAAAGAAATTTTCAAGTTTAGAGATCTCTGTTACAATTGGTTTATCCCAAACTTTTTCGTTGGTTAAGCGCTGTTTAAACAGCTCCGTGATTTCCTTTTGGGATTCATCATGGTAAAACACAACTGATCTATATTGCGTTCCTATATCGTTTCCTTGGCGGTTTAACTGAGTAGGATCATGAACAAACCAAAATAACTCCAAAAGCTTTTCAAACGAAACTAAAGAATCGTCAAAAACAATCCGAGCGACTTCTGCATGTCCTGTATTACCTCCACAAACTGATTTATAATCAGCAGTAGCTTCATTTCCTCCTGAATAGCCGGGAATAACCTTTAATACTCCATTAATATCTTTAAAACACGCCTCAATGCACCAAAAACATCCAGCTCCAAATGTTGCTTCTTTTTCCATACACCAAAATAAATAAGAATTTTGGGACAATGATCCGTTTTAAAATAAATCATCAATATTTTATTTCAAATTCGAGCTATTACAAGTAATTCAGACTACTTTTGTTGCGTGAAGTTTAAATACCCTAAAAATTTTTGGATCATTTGTGTCTCCATGTTGCTATTTATGATCAGCTTCAATTTGATTATTCCAGAATTAAATTGGTTTATTACCGAAATGAATGGTGCTAACCACAAGGGATTAATTATCACACTTTTCTCTATTTCAGCGATGATATCACGCCCCTTTTCAGGTAAACTTTCAGACACCATTGGAAGGAAAAAAGTTATGATAATCGGTATCGTAATCGGGGGTTTAGTCACACTGTTGTATCCACTATTCGGTATTGTTTCCTTCTTTTTGTTTTTGCGCTTCATGCATGGCTTCAGTGCTGGTTTTGCTCCCACAGGAGCAACAGCGCTAATTACCGATGTGCTCCCACAAAATAAACGCGGAGTTGGCATGGGAATCTGGGGAGTTTTCTTTTCAGTAGGTATGGGTATAGGTCAAGCTTTAGGTTCGCCAATAAAAAATACTTTGGGGATGAATAGCTTATTTTTTATTTCTGCGATTTCTGCCGGGCTTGCAGTAATAATGGTAATGATGTTGAAGGAAACGCTTCCTAACCCAGTTAAGTTTAAATTTTCATTACTGAGAATCACATGGAAAGATGTTCTTGAGCCTAGCGTAATTCCGGCATTCATCGTTATGACTTTATCCGCAGCAGCATCTGGAATGACACTCGTAATTACACCTGAGATTTCCGGATACCTCGGAATTGAAAACAAAGGATGGTTTTTTCTTTTCTACGTTATTTCAACAATGCTCGTCAGGCTATTCGCTAGCGGTGTTTCTGATATTATTGGTAGAAGAAAAACTTTAATTATGGGAATGTCACTTTTGACGGTAAGTCTAATTATGGTTGCTACTGCAGATAGCGTTTTTCTATATACTGCTTCGGCTGTCGCATTTGGATTGGCAACAGGGATAACTAGCCCTACACTATTTGCATGGACAGCAGATTTATCGCATCCTGAACGAAGAGGTATTGGTTCTGGAACTTTGTTCATTGGATTAGAGTTAGGCGTAATGATCGGTTCAGCTAGCACGCTATTAACTTATCAAAATACATTTGATTCCGTAGCAATTACTTTACTTCCAATTATAATTCTTTCAGCATTGAGTGTTATTTACCTGCTTTGGCACTTGAAATTCCGTGAATCAATAACTTAATTCATCTTCAATTTTAAGGTATTTCCTCAGGTAGCGAACCGATATATATATTGGAATTGTATCAATAAGTGCAAAGAAGAATTTGAATAAGTAACTACTTAAAATAAACATCCACAAAACACCCCAAAGATTTGTTGAATCTTCCATTGGTAATGCGTGGGCATAAAAGTGTGTAATCAATATTACAGCTACTGAATCAACCATTTGACTAACAATGGTTGAAACATTGTTCCTCAGCCACAATTGCCTGCCGTTTGTTTTTGATTTTAAAAAATGGAAAATTTGAACATCAATAAACTGAGCCGAAATATATGCTACCATCGAAGCAATTGTCGCTCCAAAAGTTAGTGTTCTTATTTCATAAAAAGCATAACCATGAGGTGCTACTGGTTTTCCATCAATGATTTCTAGAGGCAAACCACCTGAAGGTAAAATATTGCTTGGCTCTTCGAGCCAGCCACCAATCCAGACAATAAACAGCACCCAAAGATTCAATATCAGGCCAATCCACACCACCATATTGGCCCTTTTCCTCCCGTATATTTCTGAAATGATATCCGTACACAGAAAGGTAATTGGATACGGTAAAACTCCAACAGCAATAATGAAACGGACGTCGCTATTTGAATCCAATCCAATGAAGTGGGATAAATCTATGAATCGAGATACTCCGAGAATATTCAACATGGTCAATGAACCAAGGAAAATACCAACCAAAAGCAAAAAGATCCATTCCCTTCTTCGTTGATAATTTATTTCATGAATACTATTTTGCGTGAACATATGAAACCTGAAATTAACAAATTTACTTGAACCCAACTTTGAACTGAGAAATAATAACTATATTCGATACAAAACCAACATTGTTTTGCCAAATATCAAGGAACAGGATCTAACCAAATTGTACTACTCCATAGGAGAAGTTGCTGATATGTTCAATGTCAACACATCCTTAATACGATTTTGGGAGAAAGAATTTACTGCGCTGAAACCTAAAAAAAACAATAAAGGAAACCGTTTATTCACCCCAAAGGAAATATTGAAAATTCACTCTATTTATGTTTTAGTTAAAGAGAATGGATATACCTTAGAAGGTGCAAAAAAGGCGCTAAAATCAAAGGTTGTCGATATCCCAATCGTTGATCAGGAATCCGAAGATTTGGTAGTCAGACTTGAATCCATAAAGGAAAAATTAATGAGACTAAAATCTTAATTCAAGTTAATCTGCTTGTTTTTAAAGTGCAAAAAAGTATCTAAAAAGATTTTTTCAGAAACTATATGATCATATGTACAAACTCCAATTTTTGAGAGCAGACAACATTTAATTTCACTATTGCTATTTTTCTTATCATTTTGAAGCATTTCAATCATTTCTTGAATATCTTCATCTGAAAATTTTGGTAAACCGTAAAAACCCAAAATAGAATTTTCTATTAGTAAATAATTCTCCTCTTCTAAACCATTAACCTTCATTGAAATATAGGCCTCCATAACCATACCAATAGCCACAGCATGTCCATGTGAAATCGAACTTTCCATATAAAACCCTTCAATAACATGTCCAATCGTATGACCGAAATTTAATACTTTTCTAATTCCTTTTTCGTTAGGATCTTCTAAAACAACTCTGTTTTTCACTTCAATACAACGAATTAATAAGTCCTCGTTGAATTCAAAATCACCATTCATACACGAAATCACCTCGGTAAACAATTTATAATCTGAAATTAATCCATGCTTTATCATTTCAGCATAACCACTCAAATACTCGTCATCAGGTAACGTTTCCAAAAAAGATGGATCAATGTACAAAGCAACTGGATTGGAAAACACACCTATTTGATTTTTATAATACCCCAAATTAACACCTGTTTTTCCTCCAATAGAGGCATCCACCATTCCTAACAAACTAGTTGGAATATTAATGAAATCACACCCACGTTTATAACATGATGCAATAAATCCACCCATATCAGTTATAACTCCTCCGCCAAGATTTATGATTAAATCATGTCTACCAATTCCATATTCAGTAAGTGCCTCCCAAACATTTTGTGCGATGAATAATTGCTTGTTTTCCTCTCCGACTGGAAGTAAAATTACTTCAGCATCCTTCAACTCTTCAAAATTCGTAATTAACGCATCAAGACAATTTGCGTTTGTGTTTTCATCTACAATGATTACTTTTTTAGACTTTGAATAAGAGTTGGTAAGTACTTCTGATAAAGATGAATCAACTAAACTTCCTATTTCAAGTTTATAATTTTGGGCTTCGATATATTTCATGATAGATTGAAAATTGAAGTTAAAAATACAAAAAGAAGTACTTAAGCATGCTTTATGTTGTAAAAACAGATAATTTTACTCCATGATTTCATTCGATAACACCGAAATTGCATTTAGTGGAAAATCTTCCAAAGATTTAAAACGTGCCTATTGGTTATTTAATATTGTTGCCAATCCTTCAATAGTAAAGTTTGGCAAATGGGCTACACCATTAGCACTAAATGCGCATTTACCAATCAAAGGATTGATCAAAAAAACGATTTTTCAACAATTTTGCGGAGGTGAATCTATAAAGGAATCTCTTAAAAAATCGAATGAACTCGCAAAATTTAACATAAAGACAATTCTCGATTATAGTATTGAAGGAAAAAGCTCAGAGGAAGATTTCAATAAAACCGTTGATGAAATTATTGCAACAATTAAAGAAGCGAAAGATAATATCAACATTCCTTTTGCTGTATTCAAAGTAACGGGTATTTGTCGCTTCGAGGTTCTCGAAAAATCGAATAATTCAGAGTCTGAGCTTTCAGAAGAAATGAAAATTCAGTATGAAAAATTGGTTGATCGAATTGATCAAATATGCAATGCCGCTTTTGAAAGTTCAGTGCCACTTTTTATTGATGCTGAAGAGTCATGGATTCAAGATGGAATAGATCGTATTATTCGGCAAATGAGCTTAAAATACAATTCAAAAAGTGCAATTGTATTCAATACGATTCAAATGTATCGACACGACCGCTTAGCATTTTTTGAAAATGAAATTAAGCATGCGAAAGAAAACAACTATATTCTTGGAATGAAAATAGTGAGAGGTGCCTATATGGAAAAGGAGCGTGAAAGAGCTGAAAAATTGGGATATCCTTCACCTATCCAACCGAACAAAGAAGCTAGTGACCGAGATTATAACAGTGCACTTGAATTAAGTATTAATAACCTTAAGAATGTTTCGATTTGTGCCGGAACCCATAATGAGGAAAGTGCTATCTTTTTAACTGAATTGCTGTTAAAGAACAATATATCCAATAATGATCCTCGTGTTTACTTTGCTCAATTGCTAGGTATGAGTGACCATATTTCTTTTAACTTAGCTCATCATGACTATTTAGTCGCAAAATATGTTCCATATGGCCCAATAAAAGAGGTATTGCCATATTTACTGCGGAGAGCTGATGAAAACACATCAGTTGCTGGTCAAACTACTAGGGAACTTTCCTTAATTATAAAAGAAAAAGAAAGGCGAAAAAATAAATAAAAAAAAAGGCGATGTTTTCATCGCCTTTTTTTTATTCGTTAATCGTTATCTAATAATATTTACGTGCCCCACATCCATAATCCTTTCATCATTCATAGATGTTTTAAATTCTATTTTCCAGGTATATGTTCCATCTTGAACTGGCAATCCACCATATCTTCCATTCCAACCCACAGTCGTGTCATGTGATTCCCATACAACTTCTCCCCATCGGTTATAGATAAACATTGAAAAACTGTAAGGATCAAATCCATCTGTGAAGACAGGTTTAAAAGTCTCATTAAAATTATCACCATCCGGTGTGAATGTATTCGGTAGATAGTAAATTAACACCTCCTCAACTCGTACATAACCATATGTAGTATCCACACAACCGATAGGTGAACTCGCAATTAAGGTTACTGTAAATAAACCTGCTGTTTCTGCAGGAAATGTGTGAGTTGGATTCACAGAAGAACTTGAAGCTGATCCATCACCAAAATCCCAAACATAACTTGACGCACCCGTAGATGTATTTTCATAATTAACAACAGGCTGTAACGATGTTACTAAAATATTTGTTGGACTAAAGGACGTGACTGGATATGCTTCAACATAAATATAATTAGCAAATGTTTCACTATTTACACATCCATTATTTGATGTCGCTGTTAATGTCACATCATAATATCCTGCATTTTCGAAAGTATTGCTCGCCGAACCACATCCAACGGCTGTATTCCCATCACCAAAATTCCAAACACAATTAGCTAATCCACTTGCGGAAGAAGATGTACTCGTGAAATTTACTGTTAAAGGCTCACAACCCTGAAGAATATCACCTGTAAAATCAATCGTTGGTAATAATTTAATATCAATATAAACATCGTCAGTTGAAATACATCCGTTATTATCAGCCGACACTGTATAAGTACCCGGTCCAGAAGGCGTAAAGTTTACTCCATTGGTTACACCATTATCCCAATAAAATGGAACACCAGTTGGATTGTCCGCAACTACACTCGTTGATGTGTACTGACAAATCAATTGATCTATTCCAGCGTCGATAGGAGGATAAGAGTATACTACTGCTGTAACTGAACCCGCTTGAGGGTTACTACAAGTCGAAGTACTACCATCTTGAACTGAAATCAGGTTGTATACAAATGTTCCTGGAGTTCCTGTCGGAACTGATACAGTTGCTGTTGAACTTCCGACTGCCGTTGTAACAGTTTGAGATGCACCTCCGTTAATGTTATACGTAAATGTGTATGGCGCTGTACCGGCTGCTCCTGTAAAGGTGATATTCGGACTTGCATCATTATGACACAGCTCAACATTCCCTGAAATAACCGCCGTAGGCAGAGGATTAACCGTAATTGTTCCAGCTGTTCCAGCTGGTGGACAACCACCAGTCGTTGTAACAGTATAGTTATAAGTCCCTGCCGCAGTTGGAGTACCACTGATTGTAACAGTATTACCTGCCCATGAACCTGTAACTCCCGGAGGTAAACCAGCAAAAGTTGCTCCAGTTGCACCCGCAGTTGCTAAACTGATATTAGTTATTGGCGAATTAACACAAACCGTTTGATTCGTTCCTGCTGCAATCGTGTTAATTAATGTAACTGTAATTGTTCCAGTTGCAGTTGCTGGTGGGCAACCACCTGTTGTTGTAACTGTATAGTTAAACGTTCCTGAAACTGTCGGAGTTCCACTTATTGTTGCAACGTTTCCTGCCCATGAGCCTATAATTCCAGCTGGAAGTCCTGTAAAGGTTGCTCCTGTTGTAACAAGTGTAATATTCGAGATAGCCGAGTTAGTGCACGTAGTCGTATTTACACCTGCAGCTATCGTGTTCATTGGCGTAACAGTGATTGTTCCTGTTGTTGTTGCTGGTGGACAACCTCCAGTTGTTGTAACTGTATAGTTGAACGTACCTGAGGCAGTCGGTGTACCACTTATAGTTACAATGTTTCCAGCCCATGAACCAGAGACACCTGCTGGAAGGCCTGTAACGGTCGCCCCTGTTGCCCCTGTTGTTGCAAGTGTAATATTCGTGATTGCTGAGTTCACACAAGTTGTTTGACTTGTTCCAGCTGCAATTGTATTTAACGGCGTAACAGTAATAGTTCCTGTCGCAGTTGCTGGTGGACAACCTCCAGTAGTTGTAACTGTATAGTTAAATGTCCCTGCCACTGTTGGTGTGCCACTTATTGTAGCTACGTTACCAGCCCATGAGCCTGTAACACCTGCTGGAAGACCAGTAAAAGTTGCTCCTGTTGCTCCAGTTGTTGCAAGTGTTATATTCGTGATTGCCGAGTTAATACAAGTTGTTTGACTTGTTCCTGCTGCAATTGTATTGGCTGGAGTAACTGTAATAGTTCCTGTTGTAGTTGCCGGCGGGCAACCTCCTGTTGTTGTAACTGTATAGTTATATGTACCGGCTACGGTTGGCGTGCCACTTATTGTAGCAACGTTACCTGCCCATGAACCTGTTACGCCCGCTGGAAGACCTGTAAAGGTAGCTCCTGTAGCTGCAGTTGTAGCCATTGTAATATTTGTAATAGCCGAGTTCATACAAACAGTTTGACTTGTTCCTGCTGCTATCGTATTTAATGGCGTTACCGTAATATTTCTCGTTGCACTGTTAGAACAACCATTTGCATCAGTATAATTATAAGTAATCAAATGTGTCCCAGGTCCCGCAGTTGTTGGATTGAAACTTGAGCCTGTCATACCTGTCCCTGAAAATGTTCCTCCTACTGGATTACCAACCAAAGTGACTGCCCCACTGTTTGCGCATAAATTAGCTTGTGCATTTATGGATACCGTCGGTAAAGGATTTACAACAATATTTGAATTTATAGTACCTGAACAACCTCCTGAAGTTGTATACGTGATAGTGTGTGTTCCAGCACCGGCCGTAGCAGGGTTGAAATTAGTACCTGTTACTCCTGTACCAGAGAAAGTCCCACCCGCTGGCGAACCAGACAAAGCAACAAGCCCATTATCAATACAGACAGGTGCTACAGGGGTAATTGTAGGCGGTGTTCCTGGTGTAACAGTAACCACCACTTGATCAGTAGCTGCGCAACCGTTAACATCCGTTCCAGAAACGGTGTAAGTCGTTGTTCCTAATGGTGGAGTAAAAGGCACACCGTTAGTTACCCCATTATCCCATGTGAAGCCAGAACCACCCGATCCTGACAGTGTTACGGACGTTCCATTGCACACCGAAACGTCTGGACCACCATTTATACTAGGAGTGAAAACGGTGAAACAAAGTTGTGTAGTGGATGTACAAAGGAAATTTCCAAAATCATCATATACGTCGGCATCTAAACAGTAATTACTATTTATTACACCTGTAGCGTTAGCACCGGTATCTCCATTACCCCATACAATATTTGCATTTAGACAGGGACCAGCATTAATAAATATGTTATCAAGTCCCCAGTTATCGCAACAGGTTCCAGATGAATTATCTTGTACCCAACGAAACATTGTATTAGTAGAAATTGCTCCTGGCGGTATTGCAACTCCAAATGTATTCCAGGTTGTATAGGGAGTTGCACCTGTCGCAACCGAACCAGTTGTACCCGGATTAGATGGAAGCGTATAACCTCCAGGGCTATAATATACAATATCAATCCAAGTAGCACCGTTATTTAAACTATATTGAAAAGTTACCCCCTCGTTCGCTAAATCAGGACCTTCACATGGAGATGCTCCACCTTGCACAGCATATCTCATATCAAACAAGATACTCCCTCCAGAACACACATCGAAACCTGCCGTTTGAATAAATGGCACGCCGCTTCCAGCAGTTGAAGCCCAAAAATAGTTACCTCCAGGACCCGCACCGCATGGAGCAGAAAAAGAAGCGCCACCAGCTACAGACCATCCAGAAGGTATTGAACCAACATTAAAGTTAAATGACTGATTAGCCCCGTATACAGTGGCTACACCAGTAGCATTAACGACTGTTCCAGGACAAACCTGTGACGGTGAAGATGTAGATATTGTTAAATTACATTGAGCATTGGAGAAATTATTTCCAAAAATCAAAATGAATACCAATAAAGACTTCATTATATTAACAATTGATTTCATATGATTACTGAATTACATTTATTTGAACTTGAGAATGGGTATAAATCCACGAATCGGCGAATCCAGGATTCAAAATAAAATATGCTAATTGATCAACAGGATCAGCACATGTGGATTCTATCGAACTTCCTCCTTCTAGTAATAATGCTGTAGAAGTTTCTTCTGATCCACCACATCCATTGCAACCTTCTTCAAAATAAATTTCAAAATGAAGTCCAATTGTCAATGGTCCTTCTGTCGTGTTTTCAACCTTAAAAACTACATAATCGAAAGGATTAGGAGCTCCTTCAATATCACAAGTCATAATCTGTGAAAAAACATTAATTCCATCTTTAGCTTTAACTAACTCCCATTCACTCGGCGTATCTGTTTGCGCTAAAAGATTAAAATTCCCAAAAAATGAAAATAAAATCACCGCCAAGAAAGCAGCGCCATTATTAATGTAGTTTTTTTGTCGAAAATCAAAAGTTTTCGAATGAGTAGTTGTAGGTGTTATCATGGTGGTTTAAATAACAAAACGGGTACAAGGTAAGTATTTTATATTAACTAAACTATCATATTATCAACTGGTTGCCTTATTTTAAATTTTTATTTTTGAACTAATGAATTTTGTAAAAAATCTTAACAAATTTCATTTGAATTTATAAAAATCAAACATGATTACAAAAAAATGACCGCATGATTATTATAGTAATTCATGCAGTCATTCCAATTCAAATATTCATTTATCTCAACACATTAACGTGTCCTATATCTGTGATTCGCTTATCGTTAATTGACGTTTTAAATTCAATTTTCCAAGTATACGTTCCATCTTGAACTTTGTAATTTCCAGAATACGTGCCATCCCAACCTTTCGTTACATCATGAGATTCAAAAATAATCTCACCCCATCGATCAAAAATCAATAATGTGTAATCGAATGGATCGTAACCCGAAGTAAATACAGGCTGGAAAAATTGATTATAGCTGTCATTATCCGGTGTGAACGTATTTGGAACATAATAAATGATTTCCTCTTCCACTCTTATGTAACCATATGCCGTATCTGAACACCCTGCATTTGAATAAGCAATAAGGGTCACCAAGTAATTTCCAGTTTCATTCTCATCATAAGTGTGAACAGGATTCGTTAAACCTGAATTTGCAGAGTTATCCCCAAAAGTCCAATCATACGAACTTGCACCTGTAGATTCATTTTCAAAATGAACTTCTGTATTCAAGGTGGTTAATGTTGTATTATAAGGGGTAAAGGATGCATTTGGAGCTTCTTCAAATACAAATGCATCTAATTCAGTAATTGTAGCTGTACAACCATCAGACGTTGATGTTGTAAGTGTTACATCATAACTACCAGCCTGTCCAATTGTAAGCGTAATTGGCGCACATCCAAAAATTGGAGCTGAACTGTTACTAATCTGCCAAACGCAACTTGCACTAATTCCCGGAGTCGTATTTGTAAGTGTCACTATAAATGGTTCGCACGAATTATAAACTGCATCAAAACTAGGAACGGGAAGTGGTGAAACTAAAACAGAAACCACGTCTGAATTCGTACATCCATTTCCATCAGTCCCAATTACAGTGTAATTTCCGCTAGCAGGAACAAATGGAACCCCATTAACTACTCCATTGTCCCAAACATAACTAGAAGCTCCAGAGGCGGTTAATGTGATTTCATCATTTCCACAAGCAACTTGATCTATACCTGCATTAACAACAGGAAGAGAATTAATTGTAATTACTGCCGATCCTACTTGAGTTTGACTACAATTGCTCGCACTTGACTCTTCAACACTAACTAAATTATAAGTATAGACACCGGATGGGTTATTTGGCACAACGACAGATGCAGTTGTTCCAACTGAAGTTACTGTTAAATTTGGTCCACCATTAATATTATAGGTGAAAGTATAAGGTGTAGTTCCATTTACACCTGTAAAAGTGATTGTCGGTGAAATATCATATTCACAAATCGTGGCGGTACCAGCAATAGTTGCCGCAGGCAAAGGGTTAACTATAATCGTTCCTGTTGTAGTCGCCGGTGGACAACCTCCTGCAGTTGTTACTGTATAATTAAATGTACCTGCAGCTGATGGTGTACCGCTGATCGTAGCGACGTTTCCTGCCCATGAACCTGTAACTCCTGCTGGAAGCCCTGTAAATGTAGCTCCTGTTGCGCCAGTTGTTGCAAGTGTAATATTCGTTATCGCTGAGTTAATACAAACTGTTTGATTTGTTCCGGCAGCGATTGTGTTTAACGGCGTTACTGTAATCGTTCCTGTTGTAGTTGCTGGAGGGCAACCTCCAGTTGTTGTTACCGTGTAGTTAAAGGTCCCACTAGCTGTTGGTGTACCACTTATAGTAGCAACGTTTCCAGCCCAAACTCCTGTAACACCTGCTGGAAGTCCAGTAAATGTAGCGCCAGTAGCTCCAGTCGTTGCAAGTGTAATATTCGTTATCGCTGAGTTAATACAAACTGTTTGATTTGTTCCGGCAGCGATTGTGTTTAACGGCGTTACTGTAATCGTTCCTGTTGTAGTTGCTGGAGGGCAACCTCCAGTTGTTGTTACCGTGTAGTTAAAGGTCCCACTAGCTGTTGGTGTACCACTTATAGTAGCAACGTTTCCAGCCCAAACTCCTGTAACACCTGCTGGAAGTCCAGTAAATGTAGCGCCAGTAGCTCCAGTCGTTGCAAGTGTAATATTCGTTATCGCTGAGTTAATACAAACTGTTTGATTTGTTCCTGCTGCTATTGTATTGTTTGGATTTACAGTAATTGTTCCTGTTGCAATTGCCGGAAGACAAAGACCAGTTGTAGTAACAGTATAATTAAATGTACCACTAGCAGTTGGGGTTCCACTAATTGTAGCAACGTTACCTGACCATGAACCTGTAACTCCTGCTGGAAGCCCGGTAAATGTAGCGCCATTTGCTCCACCTGTTGCCAATGAAATGTTTGCAATTGCAGAGTTAATACAAACCGTTTGATTTGTTCCAGCAGCAATCGTGCTTGAGGTTGAAATCGTAAGAACCCCCGTTGCAGTTGCCGGTGGACAACCTCCCGTTGTCGTTACTGTATAGTTAAATGTTCCTGCCGCAGTTGGCGTACCGCTGATCGTAGCAACATTTCCAGCCCATGAACCTGTAACACCTGCTGGAAGCCCAGTAAATGTAGCTCCTGTAGCTCCAGTCGTTGCAAGTGTAATGTTCGTCATTGCAGTATTAGTACAAACCGTTTGATTTGTTCCAGCAGCGATTGTATTCAAAGGCGTAACTGTAATTGTTCCTGTTGTAGTTGCAGGAGGACAACCTCCAGTTGTTGTTACCGTATAGTTAAACGTACCTGCTACAGTTGGTGTACCACTAATAGTTGCAACGTTACCTGCCCATGAACCCGTAACTCCTGCAGGAAGCCCTGTAAATGTAGCGCCTGTTGCACCAGTTGTAGCTAACGTAATATTCGTAATTGCTGAGTTAATACAAACCGTTTGGCTTGTCCCTGCCGCAATAGTATTCAACGGTGTAACTGTAATTGTTCCTGTTGTAGTCGCAGGAGGACAACCTCCTGTCGTTGTTACCGTATAGTTAAATGTTCCAGATGCAGTTGGCGTACCACTTATAGTAGCAACGTTTCCAGCCCAAGAACCTGTGACACCTGCTGGTAATCCAGCAAATGTTGCTCCAGTTGCACCTGTTGTTGCAAGGGTAATATTTGTAATCGCAGAGTTTATACAAACCGTTTGATTTGTTCCTGCAGCTATTGTATTTAATGGCGTAACTGTGATCGTACCTGTTGCAGTTGCCGGTGGACATCCTCCAGTTGTTGTTACCGTATAGTTAAATGTACCACTAGCCGTTGGCGTCCCACTAATAGTTGCAACGTTAGCTGCCCAAGAACCTGTAACACCTGCAGGAAGACCAGTAAAAGTTGCCCCAGTTGCCCCTGTTGTGGCAAGGGTAATATTTGTCATTGCAGAGTTGATACAAACCGTTTGGTTTGTTCCAGCAGCAATCGTATTTAATGGTGTAACTGTGATCGTACCCGTAGTAGTTGCCGGTGGACATCCTCCTGTTGTAGTTACAGTATAGTTAAATGCACCACTAACTGTTGGTGTTCCACTAATAGTCGCAACGTTACCTGCCCAAGAACCTGTAACACCAGCTGGTAATCCAGCAAAAGTAGCTCCTGTAGCACCTGTAGTTGCAAGTGTAACATTTGCAATCGCCGTATTTATACAAACTGTTTGGTTTGTTCCTGCAGCAATTGTATTGGCTGGATTTACCGTAATTGTTCCTGTTGTAGTGGCTGGCGGACAACCTCCTGTCGTTGTAACTGTATAGTTAAATGTTCCTGCTACAGTTGGCGTACCGCTTATTGTTGCAACGTTTCCTGCCCAAGAACCCGTAACACCTGCTGGAAGACCTGCAAAGGTTGCTCCCGTTGCCCCCGTTGTCGCAAGGCTAATATTCGTTATAGCTGAATTGACGCATACTGTACGATTAGGTCCAACCGCGATTGTATTCATTGGAGTAACTGTAACACTGACCTGATCTGTATTTGTACACCCTGTATTTACATTTGTAACTAGAACTGTGAAAATCTCACCATTTACCGCATCATTTGAAACGATTGGATTTTGATCAGTTGGATCTGTAATTGTCGCAGAACCATTACTAGACCATAACCATTCGGTAGCTTCGCCACCTGTTTCACCTAACTGAATTGTTGAAATACCATCGTCGCAAATAGGGCTATCTTCAGTCGCATTAACCAAAGGAAGTGGATTTATTGATAAAACAAATGTTTCCGTACCCCAGCAAGTTGCTGCTGGAGATTCATATGTTATCGTATATGTTCCTGGTGTTGAAGCAGAAAGGTCAATTAAACCAGTTGTTGTATTTAAAAACACCAAACCTGCAGGAGATGCCGTAAAGTCACCACCTGGCACACCTGTTATAGTTGCGGTTGGATCTGCTTCATCTTGGCAATACTTAAAATTATAAGTGAAATTTGCATTTTGTAATCCATTAAAAATACCGGAAACGGTTATTGGACAACCATTTTGATCTTCCACATCGTAAGAATACGCCTGACCATCTAAAAGACCCGTTATCGTAATTGTTCCTCCATTAGCACATGTTGTATTCACAAATGATGCCGTAGCCGGCAACAAAGTACCCGGAACAATGTTAAAGTTTGACCCATCAAATGATGGCGCACCTCCAGAAATTGTTGACGTCGCTGTTCCAGCGAAACAATCTTCAACCGTATTTTCTACAATTGGTGCTAAAAAAGTCACTTCATATGCTGGTCCCATGTCATAGCATAATGTTCCAGCAGAATAGTATGAATAAATACCGTTAACATAATCATAAAATGTAACAGGAACGAAATAATATGTGGTATTATTTCCGTAAATATTATCAACAGACCATGGACCGGTAGGAAGTGTTGTTTCCCAACCACCTAAATAACAAGGATCTCCCAAGAAGTCATTTGGAGCAACTATGGCTGGAGGACAATCATAAATCATTAACCATAAACCAGGATTGTATGAAAACGTTCCATCATCACCAATATCATCTGGCGGAATAAAATCACCCATTGGATTAATAATAAACGAATCTCCAAAACACAATTGTGTTCCTGTTGAAGAACTACCCGCAACAGATGTAGTAAAAGAACCTATATCTACAGGACAATTTGGTCCAATAACGCAAGCTGGGTAATTAAAAGATGGAGACGTAATTGTACAACCGGGATCTGCAGAAAAAGTCGCTGTAATCGTACAGTTAGTCGTTCCATCAGAAACCATGTTGGTTAACGCAAAAGTTTGCGGGCTTGTAAATGGCGCAAAGTAAGTATCTGTATATCCGTTACAATCTGTAAAAGTAAGAGTTCCAGTTGTCGGTGCGCTTTCAAACTCAATATAACCTGTAATACCAAAAGTACCGGTTGCATCATCGCATGGAGAAATATTTCCACTGAAGTATGAAATGTTACAAATACACTCTGGAGCTGTATAATTTAAAACTTGTGTACATGTAGGGTCTGCACTAAAAAAAGCTGTAACGCTACAAGGCCCACCATCTGGGTCAAGTCCTGGCAGAGTGAAGTTTTCAACTCCTTCTCCCGAAGCATTTACTGCAAAGGGAGCAGAGGCTACAATTGTTTGATTTCCATCACAATCTTGAACTATTAAATTTCCAGACATTGGAGGGTCATCAAATTCGATCGAACCAGTAACTGAATATGTTCCTGTTAAAGGATCACAAGCTCCAACTGTTGCTTCAAAATAACTCATGAAACAAGGTGGATTATTTACGATATTGCAATCTGTTGAACCAGTACCACCAGTTTGAACCAACGTAATATCCTGAACAACGCTTGCGTAATTCGTAATCAACATGATATATACTTGACCAGCTACCGCCCCTGGTATGGAAGGTGTTTCATTGTTTGTGGCAGAATAACTACAATCTACACTCGCACCCAATGAACCGCAGTTTGCTTGAGCTGCAGCAAGATTTGCAAACGGCCCCCAAATAATAAAATCAATATCAGAACCCGCGGTTAAACTCATATCAATATTTCCGTTCGTCGCGACCTCAAAATAATACCAACTCGGATTTGGTTGAGTTGATAAACATCCGTAGTTATTTCCTGGTTCAGATGTTGTTCCTGTATTTGCAGTGAAAGACGCCCCTACATCAGTACAAATAGGATCCATATCTGCACACGTAGCTCCTTGAGCGAAAAGAATAGATGGAAAAACCACTAAACTAATTAATGCTAAAATTTTCATTTCCTTAAATTTAATTTAGTTGATTTTGAATATTAGCCTTTTTGGTTTCCAATTCAGACTTAATTCTTTCCATATCATCAAACCATCCAGAAGCATTAGCATTTGCAGCTTCAACTGGATCATTATTAATAATGGCTATTTTTTGATTAATCGCACTAATTTGATTGTCAATCTTAGCTATTTCATTTAAGAAATATGCTTCATCGTGAGTCACCTGAGACTCGCCTGCTCTGATTGAAATTGTAGTGCTTTTGTTGATCGATTTTTCGATTTTTACATCTTCATTTGCAACAGGTACTTTCGTCGGCTGTGGAGCTGAAGTAATTTTTTCTTGAATATCTTCTTGAGCGCTTAAATTAATAGCAAAAGAGACAAACAGGAAAAAAAAGGAGATCTTTTTCATGAGTTTGTAGTTTCTAGTTTACTGCGTTATAACGTATGTTTTTTAACACGGCTGCCTAAAAATACATATTTTTTTAAACGAAACTCTATAGATGCATAAAAAAATAAAACTAACACACCTGATTATCAGTGTGACTCACCAATATTTAGCAAGTCAAATTCTTCTTGTTCAATAATAAAAACATGCGAGTTTTCCTGACCATCAGTAGCTGAAATTGATTTCATATTGAAGTTATTCATGATTAAATTGACATTTTTCCCCTCCAGAAAAAATGAACTAGGAAAGTACAGTAAAACATCATAACCTTGAACAGCCATTTTTGAAATGTCAGTTTTGTATTTAGCTCGATACAGCTTATTCAACGCAACCGTATTTTCTGCATAATAATCTAAGTGATTTGGACTCGGAAAATGGAAGTTGTATTTGTTTTTATATACATTATTAATGTCCGCAAAGTTCACCCATTCCTTTGTCCCATATACAAACAAATCATCAGCTTTAGATCGAAAAGCCGAACGGTTCAAATTATTCATAAACTTCATGGCCGTGTTCTTATCCACCGTAGGCACTACAAAACGAGTGTTTACACCGCGCTTAATGAAGGTGTTGAAATTCTCAATATTAGTTTCAATAAGATGCGGACGTGATCCATTAAATGGCGTTTCATTGAATGTTTTCCTAAAGGACTCATACAATGGTAAACTCTTCTTGTCCGATGGCTTAATGAGTACAATATTATCTTTCGAATAGTTGTTAACCATGTATTTTGCCAATCCATTCATTAATGTAATATTAGAAGGAACAGCTGAAAAGAAATAAGGATTATTTTCTAACACATCTGAATCACTTGTAACTGGACAAACCATCCGGATTTTTCTGTCTTTACAAAAACTAGCTACTTGATTGATGTTTTCTCCTAATAAAGGGCCAATTACTAAATCAACTTTATCAAAAATATTGTTTTGAAGTAATTTAGCAATTGTAACAGAATCGTTGCGCGTATCAAAAACATGAATCTTCGCTTTTAGTCCTTTCGCCTCCAAGGTATCAACTGCAAGCATTGCCCCCATGTAAAACTGTGCAGATAAATTAGCTACATATTCCGAGTAACCCGAACCGTACTCTAAAAAGAAAGGTAAAAACAATGCTATTGTGTACTCATCTTTTTTTACCAAGTCTACTACCCCTGCTCCATTACTAGAAATATGATCTGGCACTTTTTTGACTTCAACTCTTTCTATTCTTTCATTTTTAACTGGAATTATAAGGATCTGACCTTCTTTAACTGCAGAGCTTGTTAAGCCGTTTTTCCTCATAATCTCATCAATGGAAACCATGAAGCGTTTAGAAATCGAATACATTGTTTCGTGGGCAAGAACTGAATGTCGAATAGTTGAATCGCTAAATGTAATTTTCACTGATTCCTTGCTTCCATTTTCTTCTTCTGTTTCGACCACAAAAGGGTTTGGAACGACTTCTTCTTTCTCCTCAACCTTTTCAACAACCTCAATAGCTTCGTCATCCTTATAATTACCAGGAACTTTTATCGTTTGTCCTTTTTTTAAACCTTCTGCTAATTCAGGATTCAATTCTATTAATCGATCAACTGTTGTATTAAACTTCTTTGAAAGTCCATAAAGGGTTTCACTGTTTTTGACTTTATAATCGGAATAAACTTCAGGCTCTGCAGGTGTATTCGTTATTTTTGGAATCAATAATTTCTGACCTACTTTTATTCCGTCTTTTAATTCAGGATTTTCAGCAACTATGGCTTCAGCATCAACTCCATACATGCGTTGCAACCCCCAAAGCGTATTTCCCGCTTCGACGTTATGCTCGTAGTAATCTTTCCCTTTAATACTTAGTTCTTTCGCTACACCAGGTTGTGGCAAACCGACAAATGCCTGAGCAACCAAAACCAATACTAATATTATACGCATGTTTCAAAAATATTTAATTTGAAATTACAATCCTTGTGCCAAGAACTTATTCCCATTCAATTGTCGCAGGTGGTTTAGAGCTTATATCATATGTCACTCGGTTTATGCCTTTCACTTGATTAATTATCTTATTTGACACCTTAGCTAAAAACTCATATGGCAAATGACACCAGTCAGCTGTCATTCCATCCGTGGAACTAACAGCTCTCAAAGCAACCGCATTTTCATAAGTTCGCTCATCTCCCATTACGCCAACCGATTGAATCGGCAGGAAAATTGCTCCTGCTTGCCAAACATCATCATACAAGCCATCTTCTTTCAATGTTGAAATAAAAATATGGTCTACCTCTTGTAAAATAGCAACTTTTTCAGCTGTCACATCTCCTAATATACGAATTCCTAATCCAGGACCGGGAAAAGGATGTCTTCCTAAAATATTCTCGTCAATATTCATTGAACGTCCGATGCGTCTCACTTCATCTTTAAACAATAAACGTAAAGGCTCAATTACTTTTAATTTCATGTAATCTGGTAATCCACCCACATTGTGATGTGATTTTATTGTCGCACTAGGTCCACCAGTAGCAGAAACAGACTCAATTACATCAGGGTAAATTGTTCCTTGACCCAACCATTTTGCGTCTTTTACCATTTTTGATTCTTCATCAAATACATCGATGAATACTTTTCCAATCGCTTTTCTTTTTGCCTCAGGATCTGTTAGACCTTTTAGTTCAGAATAGAACTTTTGACTAGCATCAACTCCCTTTACATTCAACCCCATTCCCTTATATGACTCTAGAACAGAATTGAATTCATTTTTCCGAAGCAATCCATTGTCAACAAAAATACAATGAAGGTTTGCTCCAATTGCTTTGTGCAATAATACAGCTGCAACTGATGAATCTACTCCACCAGATAGACCGAGAATAACACTGTCATCTCCTATTTCAGCTTTTAACTTCGCTACTGTTTCATCAACAAAAACAGTTGGTGTCCAATCTTGTTTACAACCACACACATCTACTAGAAAGTTTTTCAATAATAAAGTACCTTCCGTCGAATGATACACTTCAGGATGAAACTGAATTCCAAATGTATTCTCTCCTATAATCTCGAAACCTGCAACTTCTACATCTTTAGTACTCGCGATGATTTTATAATTTGACGGAATTTTCTTAATTGTATCCCCGTGCGACATCCACACTTGCGAACCAACGGTCATTCCCTTTGTCAGAACATTAGAGTTGTCCACAGAAGATAGATTAGCACGTCCGTATTCACGAATTGTTGAAGGTAAAACTTCCCCTCCGTAATTATTAGCCAGATATTGAGCTCCAAAACATACGCCCAACAAAGGCAGGATTCCTTTAATTTTTGATAAATCTGGTTTTGGAGATGACTCATCTCTTGTAGAGAAAGGACTTCCAGAAAGTATTACACCTTTGACGGAATCATCCAATTCTGGGGCTTTATTCCAAGGGTGAATTTCACAATAAATATTCAGTTCACGCACTCTTCGAGCGATCAATTGGGTATACTGAGATCCAAAGTCAAGTATCAATATTTTTTCATGCATGGCACAAAGATAATGTGAATCATTCTATGAATCGAATTTGTGAATATGTTTTTTCAAAAACATAATTATTAGACAATTTGTCATAAGATTCAACTTTGGAATAATTTATGACTTAATCGGATGCAATTTAAAAGTAATTAAACCTCATTGAAAAGGTATATTTAATTAAATTTACCTTTTCGAAATTATACTCATTATACAATGGCATTAGGCATATTTAAAAAATTACTAGGTGATAAAACGACAAAAGATCGTAAAGAATATCAACCTTCAATAGATAAAACAAATGAATTTCAAGAAGCCTTCAAATCTCTTTCAGATGATGACTTACGTGCAAAAACGGCGTATTTCAAAGGTTTAATTGCAGAAGGAACTGAAAGTTTAGAGCAAGAATTAGCTCAAGTTAAGGCTCAAGCGTCTGATATAAATACAAATGTTCAAGACAAAGAAGTATTATTTGATGCCATAGATCGTTTGGCAAAAACCATAGATGAAAGAATCGAGGAAATTCTGGAAGAGATTCGACCAGAAGCTTTTGCTGTTGTCAAGGAAACGGCACGCAGATGGGCTGAAAACGGAAAATTAGAAGTGACTGCTCAACAATTTGATAAAGACTTAGCTGCCCAAAAAGACGGTATAGTAATAGAGGGTGAAAAAGCCATTTGGAGTAACACTTGGACTGCAGCTGGAGCTGAAGTTACATGGGGAATGGTTCACTACGATGTGCAATTGATGGGTGGTGGCGTTCTTCACAAAGGTAATATTGCAGAGATGCAAACAGGGGAAGGAAAAACACTTGTAGCGACGCTCCCTGTATATTTGAATGCACTTTCTGGAAAAGGGGTTCACGTGGTAACGGTTAACGATTACTTAGCAAAACGAGATTCTGAATGGATGGGACCATTGTACCAGTTCCATGGTTTGACTGTGGACTGCATTGATAAGCATCGTCCAAATTCACCTGAGCGTAAAAAAGCATACTTATCTGATATTATTTTTGGTACAAACAATGAGTTTGGTTTTGATTACTTACGTGACAATATGGCAGGCAGTCCTGATGATTTGGTTCAACAAAAACACCATTTCGCAATTATTGATGAGGTCGATTCAGTTTTAATAGATGACGCGAGAACTCCTTTAATAATATCAGGACCAACTCCTCGAGGAGATGAGCATGAATTCCACCAATTAAAACCAAGAATTGAGCGCATAGTTGCAGAGCAAAAAAAGTTTGTTGCCCAATGCCTTGCGGATGCTCAAAAACAGTTAACAGTAATTAACGGAGAAGCTGGAAACAGTAAAGACGCCAAGCAAATGCTAGAAGATGGAGGTATTTCTATCTTACGTGCATTTAGAGGTCTTCCGAGAAATCAGGCAATGATTAAATACTTATCAGAACCTGGAATAAAAGCACACCTTCAAAAAACAGAAAACTTCTACATGCAAGAGCAAGGGAAGCAAATGAAGAAAATTGACAAAGAATTATACTTTGTTATTGACGAGAAAAACAATACTATAGAGCTTACAGATAAAGGAATTGATTTGATTTCTGGAAATGAGGATAGAGATTTCTTTATAATGCCTGATATTGGTTCTGAAATTGCACAATTAGAAAAAGAAGGCCTAAGTCCTGAGCAATTTGCAGAGAAAAAAGATGCAATTATTCGTGATTACAGTATTAAATCAGAACGAATTCATTCTGTAAATCAATTATTAAAAGCTTATACGCTTTTTGAAAAAGAAGTTGAATATGTTATTCTTGATGGAAAAGTAAAAATTGTTGATGAGCAAACAGGTCGTATCATGGAAGGCCGTCGCTATTCTGACGGTCTGCACCAAGCGATTGAAGCCAAAGAGGACGTTCAGGTAGAGGCTGCGACTCAAACGTATGCGTCTATTACTCTTCAAAACTATTTTAGAATGTACCACAAGCTTTCTGGAATGACAGGAACAGCCGAAACAGAAGCGAAAGAGTTTTGGGATATCTATAAGTTAGACGTTGTAGTAATTCCGACTAATCGCCCCATAACGAGAAAAGATCAACATGATTTTGTTTTTAAAACGGCACGTGAAAAATTCAATGCAGTTATTGAAGAAGTTGAAAAACTAGTTGAAGCAAATAGACCTGTACTCGTTGGTACAACAACAGTTGAAATTTCAGAGTACTTAAGTGGCCTATTAAAGGCGAAAGGTATTAAACACGAAGTGTTGAATGCGAAGTACCATCAACGTGAAGCGGAAATTGTTGCTGAAGCAGGTAAAGCAAAAGCGGTAACAATTGCAACCAACATGGCAGGACGTGGAACAGACATCAAACTTGGAGAAGGTGTTAAGGAAGCTGGAGGTTTGGCTATAATTGGAACAGAACGTCACGATTCGCGTCGTGTCGACAGACAGTTAAGAGGTCGTTCTGGACGTCAAGGAGATCCAGGTTCATCTCAATTCTTTGTTTGTTTGGAGGATGACTTGATGCGTAAATTTGGTTCTGAAAGAATTGCCAAGTTGATGGATAGAATGGGCTTGAAGGAAGGAGAAGTGATTACACACAGTATGGTTTCAAAATCCATCGAACGCGCTCAGAAAAAAGTTGAGGAAAATAACTTCGGTGTTCGTAAGCGTTTACTTGAATACGATGATGTAATGAACGCTCAACGTAAAGCAATTTACAGAAAACGTAAAAATGCATTATTCGGAGATCGTTTAGATTTAGATATTGATAATATGTTCTATGATGTTGCAGAATCAATGGTTTATGCGCACAACAAAAATGACTTCGAATCATTTCAAGATGAATTAATTAGAACAGTTGGTATTCAATCACCCGTTTCGGAAAGTGATTTCGCATCTAAAGATGATACTACGCTGATTAACGCGGTTTATAACGAATTACGAGATAGTTACAAACGTAAAAATGCAAAAATCGCTGAACAAGCATTACCCCAAATAAAACATGTATTTGAAACGATGTCAGATAAATATCAAAACATCGTCCTTCCATTAACCGATGGTAGAAAAGAAATGCAATTGGTTATCAACCTAGAGAATGCCGTGAAAAGCGAAGGGAAAGAGATTTCTAATTCATTTGAGAAAAACATTATTCTTGGAATGATTGACAACGAATGGAAAGAGCACTTACGTGAAATGGATGATTTAAGATCTGCTGTGCACAATGCACAATACGAGCAAAAAGATCCGTTATTGGTTTACAAATTGGAATCATTTGAATTATTTAAAACCATGCTTGGGCGATTGAATGCTGAAACAATGGAAATGTTGATGAAATTGAACTTAAAAGTATCCGATGAAATTCAAAGTACTAATCAGTCCACTCAGCAACAAAATAATTATGAACAAGCACAAGCAACCTCATCGTCAACTCAACAAGAAATACAGGGTCGTGAAGGGTATGCCGAAGCAATGAGGAATTCAGCTCCTCAGCAACCAAAACCTCAACCTGTAACAGTTGAAAAAACGGTTGGTAGAAATGATGCTTGTCCGTGTGGAAGTGGTAAGAAGTTTAAACAGTGTCACGGAAAGTGAAATTTTCAGTGGAGACACCGATTTAGTAACTATGATGCAGGCGATACTCATTTAAAGGAAAAATCCTGTTTGAAAGAATAAATAAGGTGTTTCTTTGTAATATAAAAACTTGTCACTAATAATTATGAATCAACCTCTACTCACGAATTTCAATTTTTTTGTACTAACATTTCTTTTCATAGTTAACTATTCCCTAGGTCAATCTGACGATCCTTGTAGCGCGCCTGTTCTAACTGTAAATGCATCCTGCACATTTGCATCTGGAACAAATGCCGGGGCAACCGCCACCGCTGGTATTCCAGTACCTGGATGCGCAAGTTACTCTGGTGGTGATGTTTGGTATCAAATGACTGTTCCAGCAGGTGGTGCATTTACTATAGACATGAATTCTAATGGTGGAATGACTGATTCTGGTTTAGCCATTTATTCTGGCACATGTGGGGCAATGACTCTAATTGAATGTGACGATGATGATTCAGGAAACGGAGCTATGTCAATGATCGCGTTGACGGGACAAACACCTGGTGCCACACTATGGATTCGCGTTTGGGAATATGGCAATAACAATAATGGAACTTTCCAAATTTGTGCCAGTACTCCTGCATTACCTCCAGCTAACGATAATTGCGCCGGGGCTTATCCAGTCACTGTAAATCCTAATTATCTTTGTGGCTCAACAACAGCTGGAACTGTTGCCGGGGCAACTGCTTCTCCTCAAAATACCACTTCTTGCGCAGGTACAGAAAATGACGATGTTTGGTTTTCTTTTGTTGCAACAAATACAACCCACACGATAGATCTTCTTAATGTTGCAGGTTCAACTACAGACATGTACCATTCAGTATGGTCGGGAGCTTGTCCAGGGTTAACGTTGGTTGCAGGTACATGCAGTGATCCAAACAATCAAACTGTTACAGGCCTAACAATAGGGACTACTTATTACATTCGAGTTTACACCTGGAGCGCAACAGCTGGGGCTACTTCCACATTCAATGTTTGTGTTGGAACACCACCTCCTCCTCCTGCAAATGATAATTGTGCTGGTGCCTTCCCTGTAACTGTGAACCCAAATTATTTATGTGGTTCAACTACTGCAGGAACTGTTGCATCTGCGACAGCCTCACCTCAAAATGCCGCTTCATGCGCAGGCACTGAAAACGATGATGTTTGGTTCTCCTTTGTTGCTACAAATACGACACATTCAATTGACCTTCTTAATGTTGCAGGTTCGACTACAGACATGTACCATTCAGTATGGTCGGGAGCTTGTCCGGCGTTAACGTTGGTTGCTGGAACATGCAGCGACCCAAATAATTCTATAGTTACCGGTCTTACAGTAGGGGTAACTTATTATATTCGAGTTTACACATGGAGTGCCACGGCTGGTGCAACATCAACATTCAATGTGTGTGTTGGAACTCCTCCTCCGCCTCCAGCAAATGACAATTGTGCAGGTGCATTTCCGATTACGGTTAATCCTGGCGCTGGGTGTGCTTCGACAACCGCAGGGACGGTCGCCTCAGCAACAGCCTCGCCGCAAGATGCCACTGCATGCGGTGGTACAGAAAATGATGACGTGTGGTTTTCATTTGTTGCCACAAGCAACTCTCACACTATTGACATACTAAATATAACAGGCTCCACAACAGACATGTATCATTCTATTTGGTCTGGTGCGTGTCCTGCACTGACTTTAGTTGCAGGAACGTGTAGCGATCCCAATAGTCAAACCGTATCAGGTTTAACGATAGGAACAACATATTATATACGTGTTTATACTTGGAGTTCTACAACAGGTGCAACCTCAGCATTTAACGTGTGTGTTGGTACTCCCCCGCCTACTGGACCATGTGGAAACGCTGCTAACAATGATTTTTGTAGTAACCCTGCCACATTAACTCAGGGAGGATCATCTTGGAGTTCGAGTACCTCAACAACCTATTCAGCGGATAACCCTGCTGGTTTAAGCTTTTGCGGATCGATAGAAAACAACTCATGGTATCAATTTACAGCACTAAGTACTACTGAAGTTTTTAACTTTACTAATATTACAAATTGTAATAGTAACTGGGGAATTCAAGCCGAAGTATATTCAGTTACTACAAGTGGATTAGGATGTTGTACAGGTTTCAGTTCAGTTTCAAACTGTATGAACCCTGGAATAAATACAAATGGAACTGTAACTGCTTCTGGTCTTACTATTGGAAACAGCTACATACTCATGGTTGACGGCTGGGGTGGTGACCAATGTGACTTCACTGTACTTGGTTGGTCAGCAATTAATATTCTTCCTGTTGAGATGGTTGCTCTTCATGCTATTGGCATGGAAGCTGGAAATTTGATTTCATGGCAAACTGTGTCTGAAAACAATAACGACTATTTTGAAATCCTCAAATCTACTAATGGTTCTGATTTTTACTCAATAGGCAAAATTCAGGGTAATGGGAATTCAAGTGAAATTATTAATTACGACTTTTTTGATTCTAATAAAAGAGTGGGAACCTCTTATTATAAAATCAAACAATTTGATTACGACGGAAAATCTGTTACTAGTGAAATTGTCGCTGTCGATCGAGTATCAAATGAGCAAGGAATAATAGCAGTATACCCAAATCCGACTGAGAATGTTATTACTTTGGAGATTAAATCAGATGACAAAATCAATGGAATAATCGAAATAACAAATTCAAATGGACAAATTATGATGGCTCAAGAAGTGCTAGGGAAAAATGTTCTTATCGAATCCTTTGATATTAGATCATTTGAGGACGGGTTATACTTCGTAACTTATAAAGATGATTATATCAAATCAACTAAGAAAATTATAAAAAACTAAATATGAAAGTATTCACATTAATCATAGCATTGTTTTGTACAAATCTATTATTTGGGCAAACGTGGGAACAGAAGTCAGAAAGAGCTGCTTATGAAAGTAAGGCTGAGAACGTCGCTTTCTATTCAACGACAATAACAATTACAAATGCTTTTAATCAAGATTTATACGACTTGATTTCTGAAAAATTCATGGGTAAAGATGGTATTGTTAACATGCGCTTAGGAAAGAACGATCAAACAATCATCGTAATCCATAAAGACAATATTATCTTTGAAACCTTTAAAGCTTTGATAAACATGGCTTCTGAAACTTCAACTTATGAAATTTCAGAGCCGCAACGTTTTCTTTACTAGAAAAATTTACAATTCGCGCGCTCCGAAGTATTTTTCCTGTATCTTTGAAAAGTGTTGAAAAAAAAACAAATTTCAATTGTTGGGTTTGGAAATGTTGGCTATGAACTTTCTAATGCACTGCTATTAGCGGGGATTTCCGTAACACACATCTGTACGAGGTCAAAAGTAGAAAATACAAATTATCCAAATACTGTCTTTGTTACTGACCTTAATACACTGCCCGTTGGTCAATTGGCAATTATTTGTGTTCAAGATAGTGAAATTGAAAAAATTGTAAAATCAATCCCTTCAGAAACACCCGTCGCCTATACTTCGGGCTCTGTAAAATTAGAATCTTTACATTTTAAGGGAGAGATAGGAGTTTTTTACCCATTACAGTCATTTACAAAAGGTATTTCAGTTAATATGACGGAAGTACCATTTTTCATTGAAAGCAATTCCGTTTCGTTTGGAAAATCGCTTTTTCAGCTTGCTTCGTTGTTGAGTAATAACGTCAAGTATGCAAATTCCGACGTGAGATCAAAATTACATCTTGCTGCAGTTTGGGTAAACAATTTCACAAATCACATTAATTATATCGCAAAAGACTATTTAGATAATCAAGAATTGGATTTTGAAGATTTGAAGCCCCTTCTCAAAGAAACGATTCGAAAAATTGAATCGAATTCTCCATTTGAAGTTCAAACAGGACCTGCAAGAAGAGGTGATACTAAAACAATTGAAAAGCATTTAACAATGCTAAATGAAAAACAGAAGGAAATCTATCAGCTTCTTACAGAAAGTATACAAAAAACGTATTCTAAAAATGACAAGTTATAAAGAGCAATTAAACAAAATCACAACATTTATATTTGATGTCGATGGTGTCTTAACGAATGGGAATGTGATTCTTTTCAATAACGAAATGTTGCGTACCTTTAATTCTCGTGACGCTTATGCAATTCAGTATGCGTCAAAAATGGGATACGAGATATTTATTATTACCGGAGGAAACTCAACCCAAGTAAAAGAGCGATTAACAGAACTTGGATGCCGTGAGGTAGTCCTTTCATCATCAACGAAATTGGACAGCTATACCCGCCTAAAATCGATGTATGAGTTTTCAGATGAGGAAGTCCTATACATGGGTGACGATATTCCCGATTTTGAAGTAATGTCACAAGTTGGTCTGGCCTCCTGTCCGCAAGACGCAGCAGTTGAAATCAAAGCAATAAGCCATTATCAATCACCTTATAATGGTGGTGATAAATGCGTGCGTGACGTTATTGAACAAACGCTGCGAGTTCAAGGTAAATGGTTTAGCCAAGAAGCTTTTACCTGGTAATTACTTAACGGTAATTTGTCTAACAATAGTAGAGCTATTTGTTCCGGTAATTTCAATGAAATACAGACCACTTTCAAATGCTGAAACATCAATTTTAGTCGACAACTGAAAGTCAATTGTACTAATTTCTTTTCCAACACTACTAATTATTCTGATGGTGCTGTAATTTAAATTTTCAGTACTAATATTCAAAATACCATCTGTCGGATTTGGAAATATTTTCAAAGACTTATCCATAGAAGACTCCTTTATAGTAACGATGTTATCTATAACCACATCTAAAATTGTATTTGGGTAGTCATCATTAGGTCCAATCTTCACCAAAAAAGCCTCATTTCCACCCGAAACTTGTCCTGTAGAATAACCTACAACAACTGCTCCTCCGTCGCTTGTCCGTATAACTTCTCCGCTCACATCAGGATTTTCAAAACCAATATTAATACCCCCCTCAAAAGCAAATGAAGGAAAGGTACTATACTTCATTACTAACAAATCTGGTCCATTTAAATACGAAAAATCATCTTCACTACTATTCGTAATGTAATATGCATCTAAAGGTCCAAAACTGGCAATATTTTTAAATTCTTGTTTTCCTGGACCAAACGACTTGGTTTCTCCTCCATAAAATCCAGAAATATCATAAATGTAAGCAACCGGATCCGGTTCGTCAGTGATAACGTTATTACAACCTCCAACACCTAATATCTGGTTTCCAACAAAAGTGAAATCATTCGACCAGTAGTTACCATCATTTCCAACAAAATCGGACCAGATTACCGTGCCATCATCCTTGATATAGGTGACATACATTTTTACTAACGCTGAGTCTTCAATGTAATACTGTCCAGTAATGACAAAGGTAGAGTCCGTAAATGAACTTATGCTAGTAGCAAAATCATCACCTATACCTCCAATTGTTTTTGTCCAAAGGGTGTCTCCTAGAATATCAGTTCTCACGATATATATATCTTGATTGTCTGAAAAATTTGAACTCGTTTCACCTACCATGATTACTCCTGTATCTTTTGTTAACGCAGCGTCATGTACCTTCTCCCATCCTTCTCCTCCGTATGCTTTTTCCCATTCTAGATTTCCTAACTCATCCACTTTTGCTAAATAGTTATCAAATCCACCACTTCCAATTGAATTAGTAAAACCACAAATGAAAAAACCAAAATTCTTTTTATAAAGGACTCTTCTGCCTGATTCCGATTCAGGACCGCCATAATTATTCGACCACAAATAATTTCCAAGACTATCAACGTGCAATAAAAAGGCTTGAGAACTACCCGAAAAACTACTTGAAGCTCCTGTAATAACGTAACTACTGTCTTCTAATTGAACAACACCCTGTCCTTGATCTGAACCATTATTCGTGTAGAATTTAAAGAATTTAATTTGTCCTATTGCACTATATGAACAAAAAACAAATAGCACTATTTTTATCAGATTACCCATCTTAATCTTAGATTTAATGATTGACCACTTGAATTTTTGGGAGCGAACCATCCTACTACATTTTCTGAGCTCAATCCAACTGAATAATTTCCAAATTTTGCTCCTGCATAGAGTCCACCTCTTAATTTTCCAAATCCACCATAGGACAAACTTGCCCCAATATGGATCCATTTTGCTGGCCTAAAATCAATCCCGCCAAATACATAAGGGCTGTAAACTAAGGTAGTATAGAGCCTAATTCCAAAAAACGATTGCCATTTATAGTCTTGAAGGTCATCCACCATTTTTGCTACTTGAATGTAACCTGGCATCAACACAAGGCTAGTTTCCTCTCTCGATTTAATACCAAGCGTATCCAAAATGTTGAAAGATTCATTAAAAATCGCATTTTCCCCAATTAAATCATTGATTTGAAAACCCGTAAATGTAAAGGAAGTATCCACAGAATAAAATCTTTGCTTTTCATACATATAAGAAAAGCCCAAATCTTGAACTTTGAATTGGACAAATGCTTTTCTTTCTTTAATCCAATTAACGGGTATTTTAAAATCTACATCAAGACCAATTCCTATTCCTTGATTAAACTTCTTATTTCTTTTCATTGCGAAATCGCCATCAAGCACAACATCAATTTCACTGCCATCTTCATGTTGAAAAATGGTTGCTTCGTTTATTCGACCAGAAAGACGATCACTTACATTGTAGACATTTAGAGTAACTGATGATTTTGACTTGGCATCAATAATACCAAAACCTAACTTTTGATAATTAACATAGGAAAATTTTGTCCCTGAAAAATCCATTATTTCTCCCAAATATCGATCATTCCCATAAAAAACACCTCCAAAAATATCCTTTGAATAAAGAAGCCCTGCAAATACGTTGTACCCTGCTTTAACACTGAATCCCCAATCTTTGTTTTTAAATAACTGTTTTCTATAGTTTCTATATTCAATTTCACCCTCTCCAATTCCTCCAAGGCGATTAATTGCTTTATGGCGATCGAATGAATTATCTTTATTTTCTTCGGTTATCTGTCCACCACGAATGAATTTTGAAATTATATCATTCTGAACTGATGTCCCATAATAATCAAGGTTACCACGAACAGTTATTTCATGCGAATAAGATAGCGTATCATAACCCTCAGGAATAAGCTGTGCAGAAACAAAAGAGAATTGAACTAAAGAAACGAAAACTGAAATAATAATTAGTGCTTGATTCATAAATTAAAATTTCATTTCTGTTTTCAATTTAGCTTTTAACTTAAAGGCCAAAAATGCACCTACTGGTATAGACATCGGTTCATTAATGTTTGTTGTCGGATTTTCAGTTGCAAATGTTGCCTCAATGGCAACCATTCTAACATCGTTAATGTTCTCTAATACATTCTCTCCAAGTAAAAAATGAATTTCTGAATTGGCTAAATTAAAGTTGTAATTTAAGCTATAAACTCCAAATTGAGCTGCTAAAAGGTTCGAAGAGCCAACTACAGTATTTAAAACATTTCCATTTTCACCTAATAAATGCAATTTTACTCCTCCTCCAATTGGAAAAGCATTAGAATTATTCAAAATCAACTCCCCACCTATAATTCTTGTTTTATCGGGATCTTGATTTAATTTTAGATCAAATGTATCCTTAATGATTAAATCATTTACACCAATAGAAAGTGGCATTGTTGCCTTTAAATTAACCTTCAATCTGCTGTTCGGAAAGAGCTCGTCATAACCTCCAGAGACATTACCCCAAGGATTTATTTGAAAACGATAAATTAATGTGTGCGTTGCACCCAAGTTTCCAATATACTGCTCAATATTACTATTTCCCTGATCAAATATCAGTGTTCTAAGGTAAGGCGATAAAGTGCTCCAAGACCCAGTTGCAGGACTTAAATTCAAAGAAGACCCTATGTATGGACTTACCAATGAAACAGCAGTGCCGTTCGCATTTACGTTCGAAAAACTAATAAGCTCCGCCGCAGCACTCACTTTAATTCCATTTTCAATTTGAAATTGAATGGAAGTATTTGGAATATCAATATTTCCACCAGCAACACTTTGAAGCGCCTCAATAAATACGTCCGATGTATCAGCTAATACTCTATTACCAAAGTAACCTCTTGCATAATAGACTTTTACATCTCTAAATTTAGCTTCAAACTTAATTATATCACTCGGTGTCACCGTAATATCAGGCCCCAAAGGATCTGATGAAACTTCTACCTGCGATTTAATGTAGTTATAACCTCCTCCTGAAACACCGGTCAAATCCAATGAATACGATGATAAATCAATTGTTTCTTCAGCAATTCCTGGATTTGAAGCCGTTCCTGCTGGAGCAGAATAAGTTTCACTAAAATCTACTCCATTTTTTGTAACTCCCGGAAGTTTTACTTTGAATATAGCCGCTGTTGGTAAAGGATTTATAACCTTAATATCAATTGAACCTTTTTTCGCAATGATTTGTTTTAGTTGAACTTCGTTTAAATCAAAAAAATGTTCTTCTACAGAGTTAATGAAGCTAAAACCAGCAGCAATATTAAGATTGGTGCTGAACGTGAAATTTTGCGCAATAGTCGTGTCTGGAATTTCAATTAATTCCGTTAAATTCAAATTAAATATCTCCCGACTCAAATCCAATGAATAAAAGCCTCCCGTTTCAAGTAAAGTTGAATCATTAACTAAGTTCTTTAAAGAAAGAGTATCACTTATCAGCGGAGCGCTCCAATCACTTTCCCATGAAGCTTTTTCTTTCTTGCACGAAAGAGAAACAAGAAATGCTATTAATAATATACTTAGTTTTTTCATCCTAATTAGTTAACGGTTTGCGACCCCGTATGGTTGGTAAACTTACGCTTTTTCCAAAATTGTAGCGTAACCTTGTCCAACACCTATACACATACTCACAAGAGCGTATCGCTTATTAGATTTCTGTAATTCAATTGCAGCAGAATGTAAAATTCTAGCACCTGTAACACCTAGTGGGTGTCCCAATGCAATCGCTCCACCATTTGGGTTAATTCGAGGATCGTTGTCTTGAAGTCCCATTTTTCTCGTGCAAGCTAAAACCTGCGCCGCGAATGCTTCGTTCAATTCTAAAATATCCATTTGATCCAATGTCAAACCCGTTCTGGCTAATACCTTTTCAGAAGCGTAAACGGGACCAATACCCATTATTCTTGGCTCAACTCCCGCAATTGCCGCGCCTACAATTCTTGCCAAAGGTTTCAATCCATTTTTATTCACCGCTTCTTCAGATGCAATCAATAATGCTGCCGCTCCATCATTCAACCCAGAAGCGTTTCCTGCCGTAACAGTGCCATCTTTTTTAAATGCTGGTCTCAAACCTCCTAATGTTTCCATTGTCGTATTTGAACGAATAAATTCGTCTTGACTAAAAATAATCGGGTCCGTCTTTCTTTGCGGAATTTCAACTGAAACAATTTCTTCTGCCAACCTTCCTGAATTTCTTGCCGCAGTAGCCTTTTCTTGAGACCAACATGAAAATCTATCTTGGGCTTCGCGCTCAATCCCGTATAAATCAACTAAGTTTTCAGCCGTATTGCCCATTCCTTCAGTACCATAAACCTCTTGCATTTTTGGATTAATAAACCTCCAACCAAAAGAAGAGTCGAACATTTGTGCATCACGTCCAAAAGGTGTTGACGTTTTGGAAATCACCCATGGTCCTCTGGTCATATTCTCAACACCTCCAGAAATATAAATATCACCAGCTCCGTCCTTTATAGCCCGAGCCGCATTGATTGTTGAAGCCATTCCAGATGAACAAAGACGGTTAACTGTTTCTCCTCCCACTTGGTAGGGTAAACCAGCTAATAATCCTGACATCCGCGCAACATTCCTATTGTCCTCTCCTGCTTGATTGGCACAACCGAATATCACATCTTCAACTAACATTGGATCCAATTGGGAGTTGCGCTTCATCAATTCTTTGATGACTATTGCTCCTAAATCATCTGTGCGTATTGCTCCTAACGTTCCTCCAAAATTTCCAATTGGCGTGCGAATACCATCAACTATAAATACTTCTTTTGACATATTAATTCTTTAGAATGCTAAAATAACAATTTTGACATTGTTAATAACTTATCTAAGCAACTTAGGCACAAAGTTTGTATTTTGGAGTTCCAATTCTAAAAAAACAAACTGTGATAAAATCAACCAAACTAAGCCTACTCCTAATTTTAGGATTATGCAATTTCACTTTTTCTCAAGTGGAAGAATTAACCCCAGAGGAACAAGCTTATCGCGACTCAATTACAGCCCTCAACATTGAGAACGCCGCGATTGCAAATAGTCAAGAAGCCTATAACAATGGAATTAAACTTTTTTCAGAAAAGAAATTCGAAGCTTCCATTGAACAATTTAAAAAATCAGTAGGTTTCGATCCAAACTTCACTGCAGCCTACTACAACAAAGGAGTTGCAGAAAATGAAATTGGAAAATATGCTGATGCATCAAAAACATTGGACAAATTAATTGAATTGAAACCTGCATATTCTAAAGCCTATTTTCAACGTGGAAGATCATTACAAGGTTTGAATGACTATTTAAAAGCTGAAAAGGATTATGAAAAATCAATTTCTTTAGATGCTTCAAATCCTAAGGCATATTACAATTATGGAACACTTCGCTTTTTGCAAAAGGATTACGATGGAGCAATAAACTACTTTACAAAAACACTTCAATTAAACCCTGATTTTGTGAATGCCTTAAATGATAGAGGGTCATCTCACCGAATGAAAGGGGATTATGCGAAGGCAATCGCTGATTATGAAGAAGCGGCGCGTAAAAATCCGAACCTAGCTTTCGTTTTGAACAACATAGGAACTACAAAAAACAAAATGAATGATTATAAAGGTGCAATGGAGGCTTTTAACAGAGCTATTTCTGTTGATGCTAATTTTCATCTAGCCTATAACAATCGAGGCGTCGCGCAATTAGATAAAGGAAGAATTGATGATGCCATTAGTGATTTCACAAAAGCATTATCGATTAAACCAAATTATTCTGCAGCGGAATCAAATCTTAGCGGGGCTCATTTTAAGAAGAAAGATTACGCAAAAGCAAAGGAATTTGCTGATAAAGCGATCGAACATGATAAGGAGAATGGAGCTGCCTATACAAATCGTGGAATGGCAAAAGAAATGCTACGAGATTTAAATGGTGCCTGTGAAGATTGGCACAAAGCAAAGGAATTGGGATCTGAAACAGGTAAAAACTATTACGCAGGTAATTGCGCAAATTAATATTTAAGAACAATGATTAAGTCTATAATTACAACATTACTATTATCGTTCAACTTCGCTGTTTTTGCTCAAAACGTTGAGTTCAAGGCTGCAAACTTTAAAGACGATAAAGATGGTCTGAAAACTGCTACTGACGCAATTAAAAAGGGCGATGAGTATTTCACAATTGCCAATGAAGCAATTTTCCTCGTTCAAAGTCCTGGATTGAACTACGAATTGGCACTTAAAAATTATCAAATTGCCCAAAAATTCAACCCGAAAAATGCAGAGTTGAATTTTAAAATTGGAGTCTGCTATATCAACTCTACTTATTCTTCAAAAGGTGTACCTCACATTTTTGAAGCTTACAAATTAGATCCTGCCTGTGATAATTTTATGGAGTTCTATTACGCTAAAGCCTTGCAACTTGACAATAAATTCATGGATGCCATAAAAGCTTACGACGCGTTTGAATTAGCGTATAAAAAAGCTGATAACTTCAGTAAATTTGTAACTCAATACAAAAACGAATGTCGAACAGCCCACGCCGCTCTTGAAAATCCAATTCGTGCATGGGTAGATAATGTTAGCGAACTAAATACTGAATATAATGATTACGCTCCTTCAATCACAACAGATGGTGGTGAAATTATTTTTACTTCAGATAGACCAAATGGCCATACAGCAAATGAAGCAGGAAGTTATGACAAAGACATTTATTCTTCGACTTTAACTGATCGAACATGGTTGGCTCCAAAGCAATTAAAAGGCGGTATCAACACAACAGAGGATGATGTTTCAAATAACTTAAGTTACGATGGTACAAAAATGTTAATGCATCGCTCTATTAATGGACAATTCGATATTTTTGAAAGTAACCTGAATGGATTAGATTGGAGCACTCCAAAGGCAATGCCATTTCAGATCTCTTCCGATAAATCAAATGACATTTATGCAGCTTATAGCGCAGATGGATGGAGTATTTACTTTGCCCGAGATAGTGAAAATCGTTCAAATGGTTTTGAAATCGTTTATAGCAGTATGCAAAGTAAAATTCAGAAAAACTACATGGCTGCACAGATGATTTCAACGGTGAATAGTAAGTTTAACGAAGGTCCTGTTTATATTGCTATTGATAATGAAACAATGTACATCTGTTCTGAAGGAACGGGTTCGTTAGGAGGGTATGATATTTTCGTATCTCACAAATCGCAAGGATCTTGGTCTAAACCAGAAAATATGGGTTACCCTATCAATACGCCGTACGATGATTTCTTTTTTGCATCTACTGCAAATGGAAAGTTCGCATATATTGCTTCTAATCGTCCTGAGAGTAAAGGTGGTTATGATATCTTTAAAGTAACCTTCTTCGGACCAGAGAAAGAACCTGTGACTGCAACTGAAGATTACCTATTAGCTTCTATCGTTAATCCTATTAAAGACAATTCTATTGAATCTACTGTAGACGTTAACAAAAAGTCATTCACAGTATTTAAAGGGAAAACGATTGATGCAATGACTAAAAAAGCAGTTGAAGCAGAAATTGAAATCACTGATAATGCAACTGGAAAAGTAATAGAAACGTTTACCACAAATAGTGCTACAGGAAAGTTTATTATTACTCTAGCATCTGGTAAAAACTATGGAATTGCAGTGAAAGCTGAGGGGTATTTATTTCACTCTGAAAACTTCGATATTCCAAGTGGAAGTGCTGATAATCTTGTAAATAAGGTCATTGAATTGAAAAACATAGCCGTAGGAAGTAAAATTGCGTTGCGTAATATTTTCTTCGATACAGGAAAATCAATATTACGATCTGAATCCAATTCAGAGCTGGACCGTTTGGTCAAATTAATGAAGGATGTTCCTTCCTTGAAAATTGAAATTTCCGGACACACAGACAATACTGGTTCAGCTTCATTAAACAATACATTATCACAAGATAGAGCGCAAGCGGTTGTGACCTATTTAATTGGAAAAGGAATTGCAGCAGGAAGAATGACAGCCATGGGTTATGGATCATCCAAACCAATTGCTTCAAACAACAGCGCCGACGGACGACAAGAAAATAGAAGAACGGAATTTGAAATAAAAGCAAACTAACAAAAGAAAGCGAGATCAACATCTCGCTTTTTTTATACCTTTAATCTTCACATAATCAATTGTAAAATGAATAACTTCTCTTTAACATTTATTGGGGCAGCAGGAACTGTAACTGGATCAAAAACATTAGTTGAAACAAAATCCATTCGTGTACTTGTTGACTGTGGATTGTTTCAGGGAATGAAAAATTTACGTGAATTAAATCGGGCAAAATTTCAAGTGAAGCCAAGTTCAATAGATTCAATAATATTAACTCATGCACATCTTGACCATTGCGGCCACATCCCTGTTTTGGTGAAAAATGGCTTCAACGGAACAATTCACTGCACGCCAGCAACAGCAGAGTTAGTTGAAATCATTTTATTGGACAGTGCCAAGATTCAAGAAGAAGATGCCGTTAGAGCGAACAAATACAACTATACGAAACATCAAAATGCAGAACCGTTATACACACAGTCGGATGTAAAAAAATCACTTGAACTTATTAAAACCCATGAATTCAATCAATGGGTAATTATCGACCCATCTATTAAGTTTGAATTTTTAAATAATGGTCACATCATCGGTTCCGGTTTTATCAATATGAAAATTGAGAATGAAACCATAGTCTTTTCAGGAGACATTGGTCGATTGAAACCAATGCTTTTGTATCCACCAAAAAAGATAAAGGAGGCTGATTACATTATCATGGAATCCACTTATGGAGATCGACTTCATTCTAACAATGACGTTAAAAATGAGTTATACGATGTGATAATGGAAACCTTTGAAAAAAAGGGAATTCTAATGATTCCATCCTTTGCGGTCGAAAGAACACAAGAAATATTATACTTGATTTACCAACTTCGAAGCGAAGATAAATTACCCAATATCCCCGTATATCTTGATTCTCCGATGGGCATAAATTCAACACGTGTTTATGATAAATATCAAGAATTACAGAACATTTCTCATTACGAAATTAATCTAATGTATGATGATGTTAAGTTTATTAGCGACTCACAGGCATCAAAAGCAATCTGTTTGGATAATAAGCCCAAAATAGTTTTAGCAGGAAGTGGAATGATTGAAGGAGGGCGCATAATTCACTATTTAAACAATCACGCGGATAACAAAAAGAACACCCTACTATTTGTAGGTTACCAAGGCGAAGGAACTAGAGGAAGAGCGATTTTAGGTGGAAGTTCCGAAATTAAGTTCTTTGGTGAATTCCATAAGATAGAATGCGACATCAGGTCGATATCTTCTTTATCTGCTCATGGCGATCAAACTGACATTATAACCTGGTTGAAAAACTTCACTAAAAAACCAAAGAAAATATTTCTGAATCATGGTGAAAACCACCAAAGAGATGCACTTCGCGTGAAAATAGAACATGAATTGCAATGGGAATGTGAATTGCCGGAAATGAATGGTTCATATAAATTGTAGTAAAAACATGTTCAAAATAATCACTACGAATGATATAGCAGCGCTAAAAATGATTCTTCCAAATGGAGTATTTACAAGCAATGAACAATTACTAAAATACAGTCACGATGAGACGGAAGACATTTCCATTTTGCCCAATTTGGTTTTAAAACCTGAAACTCCAGAAGAGATTTCATCGATACTAATTTATTGCAATGAACATTCTATCCCCGTGACACCTTCTGGTGCTAGAACTGGATTAAGTGGAGGAGCAATTCCAATTCATGGAGGTGTTGCACTTTCGATGGAAAAGTTCAATAAAATTCTAACCATCGACGAGAATAATCTACAAGTTACCACAGAACCGGGAGTAATCACTCAAGTGCTGCAAGAGGCAGTTAAGGAAAAAGGATTATTCTATCCACCCGATCCAGCGAGCAAAGGAAGTTGTTTCATTGGAGGAAACGTTTCAGAAAATTCTGGTGGGCCAAAAGCAGTTAAATATGGTGTAACAAGCGATTACGTTTTAAACTTAGAAGTAGTGCTCCCAACTGGAGAAATCATTTGGACAGGTGCTAACGTGTTAAAAAACGCAACAGGATACAATCTAACTCAGCTAATTGTTGGTTCAGAAGGGACCTTGGGAATTATTACAAAAATTGTATTAAAATTAATCCCTCATCCAACGACTGATTTATTAATGTTGGTTCCATTTTATAATTCTGAAAAGGCATGTGATGCTGTTGCTGCACTTTTTAAGGCAGGAATTACCCCAAGTGGTTTAGAATTTATGGAACGAGATGCACTTTTGTGGACAAAAGCATTCTTAAACGACGAATCGATTCAAATTGGAGAAAATCACGCTGCTCATTTATTGATTGAAGTTGATGGATTTAATAATGATGTTCTGATGGAAGATTGCAGCAAAATTATGGAGGTGTTAGAACAATTTGAAACAGACGAAATACTATTCGCAGAAAGTGAAGCTCAAAAAAATGCATTATGGCGATTAAGACGCAGCGTAGGTGAAGCAGTGAAATCAAATTCAATTTACAAGGAAGAAGATACCGTAGTTCCTCGATTTGAATTGCCAAAATTATTGTATCATGTAAAGCGAATTGGTAATGCTTATGGATTTAAGTCTGTATGTTACGGCCATGCTGGAGATGGAAATCTGCACATCAATATATTAAAAGGAGACTTGTCCGATGACGCTTGGAACAACGAACTTCCAAAGGCAATCCGTGAATTATTTACAGAAGTTGTAAAACTGGGAGGAACCCTTTCCGGAGAACACGGAATAGGATTGGTACAAAAAGACTATATGGACATCGTATTCGATACTAAAAGTCTGGAATTAATGCGCTCGATAAAAACCGTTTTCGATCCAAAAGGAATTTTAAATCCTGGGAAAATTTTCTAATTGTTCAAGAAATCTAAATCACCAGACTTCATCCGATGATAGGACTTACTAAGGTACGCCAGCATCATTCGCATGGCATCAAATGCCTCTTCTGTTTCAGCGCTTATTTCTTTTCCCTGTAGCTTTAGTAAAAGCTTCATATACATCGCGTGAAATGCCAATTCAATCGAGTTTTTATCTTTTAAATTGGATTTCCCTTTGAATTCCTCAAGGTATTTGTTTGCAATTTCAAACACGCCAACATACTTTTCGTCCTTGGTCATGTTCAGCAATGTATTATGCAAATAAGACAACTCTAATAGTATTTCTTGGGTTGAAACTAAATGTCCGGCCTTTTCGATTTTTTGCATTTTCATTTGATTCACCAAATCCTTGTACCACGAACGGTATTGATTGATAAATGAAGAATCTGGCATTTGAGGCTCGACATATCGTTCAATAATCGCATCAACATCAAATTGATAGGCACGAATCACATCTTCAATCTGATACATATACAAAATGTATTCAGCGATGTTTTCGTTGAGTTTTTGTTTCGCTATTTGCATTGATTATTTTTTAATGTCTTCCGCTAAACTCTTTTGCTGATCGTTCAAATATGTTGTGAATTCTTTTGTAACATCCATTGAAGAGTTAATGTAGTTAAACTGACCTCCTTTAGCGTAAATCATTAAAATATCGATCCCATTTTCTTCACAATATTTCTTTGCAAACAACTCAATTTTATTTCCAATGGCCTCCAGTTTATTGTACGTCTCTTCTTCCAACTTAGCGCCTTCGGTTTGCTGGTATTGCATTAAGGAAGCTTCTTTTTGCTGAGCGACTTGTTGAATTTGTAAAATTTCATTTTGGCTCAACAGACCACTTCTTGCTCTTTCGTCATTTTTGACCAAATAGTTTTGAAGTTCCGTTGTTCTGCGTTGCACTTCATTTTGAAAACCCAATTGTTTTTTCGTTACAATTGAATCCTGCTCTCTGTAATAATCGAAGTACACTTTTAAACTATCTTGATCGTAAAAAGCAATTTTTAAGTCGCCGACATTTTTCGTCTCAACCTTTGGAGTTGTTGATTCAACCTCTCCTTCCTTCTTATCACTACAAGCAGTTATTAGTAATAAACTCGCAACGAAAACACTAGTTATAATTCCTTTCATCCTAAATTTTTATTTGTAAATGCTTCTCCCCAATCTGCTCTCATTTCCACGAAACGATTAAGAGAATTTTTTAATAATTGTGGCGTAATCATTTTTTCAACGTCTTCCACACCGTATACATCTGTATCTCCGATTTTATAGGTCTGCTCGAATTGACCCAATTCAATTTTCAAAATATACTTCCCATTGTATTGAAACAATTGAATTTTATATTTTTCATGTGGAATGTCTTTAACTAATCTCACGCTCTTTATTTTAAACAAAAATAGTAGAAATCTATCGGCATAAAGAAAAAAAGCGCCCTAAATTTTAGAACGCTTTTTTTAATTATTCATTTGTCTAGTCCTGAAATAGCGATACACAATTTTATCGTTATGGAAAAAGTAGAAAA